>BNJS01003467.1_pt1 | contig 175213 bp, 211 predicted proteins | sample 8540461 | NCBI WGS metagenome assembly BNJS01 (sample SAMD00202454, study PRJDB9452) | human saliva metagenome | isolation source: human saliva | place: Japan
AGAAAACGATTTGGCCCAACCTTTGTAGTTGGGTAGGGTAGAAAGCAATAAGCCGATAAAAACTGAATTGTTTTGCAATAAAGTATTTTATAAAAGCTTTAGGCCGTCTGAACAACAAACAGACGGCCTTTGTTTTGTCATTTTAAAATTAAACATATTATAGGCAACCGGCAAAGTTTTCTGCTGCCAATGGTTCCCTGTCTAGTAAAGCTGCAAAATTAGAATAGTCGGCGCATGAGCCTTGCTTGAGTAGGGCAAAGCTGTCGCGGCTGATAATGCCGTTGCTGAGGATGTTTGCCAACGGTAGCGCAGGGTTAATCAGACGCAGGGGAACGGGTAGGATACGTTGCGGCGGTTTATGGTGCAGGGTTTGGCGGATGATGGTCAGGTATTCCGCCAAAGTCAGCGTTTGGCTGCCGGTCATATTGATGATGCTATGGTCGGTGTCGGTTTGGACGGCAAGTTTCGCCAAACCTTCGGCAACATCGGCAAGGTGTACGGGCTGCAAATGAAAGCGTCCGCCTTCGGGCAGAGGAAGCAAAGGGAGGCGGGCTAATTTGATGAACAGTTCGCAGCTGGTTCCTCCACGTCCGTAAACGACGGATGGTCTGGCTATGGCAGTCGGCATACCGCTTTGGACGACGGCATCATCTCCACGTCCTTTACTGCCGACAAAGTTGATGGATTGAGATGGGTCGGCACCCAGTGCGGATAGTTGCACCCAGCGTTTGATGCCTGCTGATTTTACCCATGCGGCGAGCTGTTTAGGCGTGTGGTGGTGCACGGTTTCGAGTGTTTCAGCATGACGGCTCATGATGCCGATGCAGTTGATGAGGATGTCTTGTCCTTCCAATAAACGGCGTGCGGCTGTTTCATTTGGATGAAGAAAGTCGAAGGCGCGGCGGTCGGGCGTGCAAACTTGGTGACCTTGTTCTTTGAGAATTTGAACGGTACGGCTGCCGATAAAGCCGCTGCCTCCGAAAATGATGATGTTCATGTTTTTTTCTTTATGTTGTTGAGGCCGTCTGAAAACCCTTAAATCGGTTTCATCACCATCAGGAAGTAAATCACGATAGTGGCGCAAAAGGCTGGATAGCCGAGCAATTCCCAGCGTCTGGCGTAACGCCAGTAGGGCTCCGGAATGGTGTCTGCGTTTTCTTTATGTGCTTTTTCGGCAATCTTGGCCATGCGGATTTGCAGCCAGACAACGGGCAGCCAGCAAATGCCTGAAAAGATGTATAAGGCAAGCGTCATCCATACCCAATTTTGTTCCAGCATGGTGGCAACAGTGTAGCCGCGTTCATACAGCATCCATAAGCCGGATAAGGGTTGGAAAATGACGGCGGGGGTTGTAAACCACCAATCTGCTTTGATGACCCAATGCGAGACGACCGACTGCGCGGCAACCGAACCGCTGCGGTTTGCCCAAAAGAGGTAAAACGCTGTACCAAAACCGGTGCCGACCATTAAGGTAGCCGAGATGATGTGCAGAGTTTTAACGATTAAATAGGTGTTCATTTTTTATCTCCTACGGATTGATACAGGAAAAACAAAGTAGCCATGATCGGCAGGTTTTTTAACAAAGGCGCAAATGGATGTGCCCACATTTCGGGCAGTCTGAAGGCAATGATCAGGCTGTATGCCACGACGGTTATCAATTGCAGCAGCCATATTGCAGAGCGGGAGCGAAAGCGGCTGAAGCATAAAAAGGCAAAACCGATATCCAATAGTGAAGCGGTAATTAATGCTGGCCATTGCAACGGATTGGGAATGCCGACCGAATGCAGTAAATCCAATGACATTTCAGGCATGAAAAACAGAGGCTGGGTACCGCTCCAGAGCCATAGCAGCCCCATCGAGTAAGACAGGTAGGCGGGGAGGGTGTGCGTAGTGTGGTCGGACATATTGGTTTCCTAATTTCATTTCAGTTTAAAATATAATCAGTCTGAAATTTCTATAATTTCTATCAAAAGAGAAATTATAGGATAAAAAATTTTTAGATACTCTTCTGGATTGTTTCTTTAGGAGGGAAATCCATATCCAGTGATTCAAAATCTACCAAGGAACATTAAGCTTCAGATAAACATGCCCATACAAGGACACTATGAGCATGTTTCCATATCCTAAAATAATATTGCCTGTGTTTATTGCTCACAAGTCTATTGCCATCATCGGAAAAATTTCTGTATCCCCGCGCCAATTTTCAAAATTTTTACCATGGTTGAAGTAGAAAGCTTCAGCATTTCATTTGCCCACACAGTCAGCGTATTGATGAAATCATGGGTTTGTTGGATTCGCTGCTTAGCAGTTTCATTTTCCTGGCTAAATTCAGGGCTGTCGATCAGGCTTTGCAAAAATTGCCGCGTCGGTTCGATTTCACGCTGCATACGTACTTCTGCAATGGTGCGGAACAAAGTCCAGACATCATCCGAAGTTTCAAAATGATCGCGCCTGTCTCCCAAAATATGCACGGTATGCACCAGTCTCAGGTTTTGCAGCTCTTTGATACTGTTGCTGACATTGGAGCGCGCTACGCCGAGCGTTTCGGTGATTTCTTCAGCGTTCATCGGTCTGCCTAAAATGTAGAGCAGGGCATGGATTTGCGCAACGGTACGGTTGACGCCCCATTTGGTACCCATTTCGCCCCAATGGAGGATAAATTTTTCAGTGGTCGGATTCAGTTTCATAGTGATGATATTCTATTTTTATCTTTTATTTCTGTCAATACAGAAATAAAGAAATTTTTTACCGTCTGAAATAAAATGTTCAGACGGCCTTTTTTAACTCCTTATTCTACATATTTTCTCAGAAACTTTAGAGCCTATCAGTCATGATTTCTTATTAGTAAAAGATGTTGTTCATAAACCGGTATTTTTTGAATAAGAATTTATCCGTACAATTTGCTGTATCCGATAACGAGGAATAAATCATGAAAAAAATGCCTGTATTGTTTGTTGGGCATGGCAGCCCGATGAATGCGTTAGATAAAGAAAACCCGTTCAATCAGAATTTCAGCCTAATTACGCAACAGTTTGCCAAACCAAAAGCCATTTTGATGATTTCAGCACATTGGTACAGCAGCCGTTTGCAGGTGACCTCAGGTGAACATCCTGAAATGATTTACAATTTCTACGGCTTCCCCGATGAACTCAGTCAAGTGCAATATCCCGCACCCGGTTCGCCTGAATTGGCGGAGCAAGTGCGGTCATTATTACAGCCGGAAAATGTCGAGCTGAACCCAATGCGTGGTTTTGATCATGGCGCTTGGGCGGTGTTGAAATTTCTCTATCCCGATGCCGATATTCCTGTGGTGCAATTGAGTCTTAACCGTTTGCAATCAGCAGAATGGCATTTCAATTTGGCGAAAAAATTATCTGCTTTGCGAGAACAAGGCGTGTTGATTATCGGCAGCGGCAACATTGTGCATAATCTGAGGGCAATAAGCTGGGAACATATTGATCAAATCGGTGCAGGGTATGACTGGGCGTTTGCGTTCCGTGAAACGGTCAATCAGGCGATTGCGACGCAGGATGATGAAACCTTGGTGCATTATCAGCAGTTAGGCGAAAAGGCTGAACTTTCCGTGCCAACGCCGGATCATTACTTGTCGTTGCTTTATATCATGGCATTACGCGAACCGGATGATCCTATTACGTTTTTCAATGATAATTTGATTGCGGGATCGCTTAGTATGACTTCAGTTTTGGTAGGGTAAAAAGGAAACAATCCATCCATTTTTATTGATTCACTTTGTGAATAGTGTGATATTGTTTCAGACGGCATCTTGTGTCCATATAAAAGCTGCGATCTACATTGGCGAGGATAAGATTGAGCTTGTAATCTTTGAATATATCAGACGGTCTTAAAACTCAATTAAATAATGTCTGGATTTAGCACTAAATCATATTCGCCAAATTTTGGAAATAGAATTACCTTATCTTTTTGGGGATATAATTCTGTTTTTTCATATCGCTCATTATTAATAAAATCTTCTTTCAAAATATAGCAGTTATCCGTATTTTCATTGAAGAAATAAGTATATCCTTCTGCTAAGTCATGAGATTTCAAAGTTATATAATCTCTCCATACAGCCATAGAAAGAAAATAATATTGCGAATTAGAATATTTTTGAAATTGATGGGTTAAATAATCCCTTCCAAATTTATCGAAAAAATTTACTGAAAAAAACCTACTTCCTCTCGTAAAGTAATTACATATTCAGGTTGTTTTACCGAACCTATTACGGCAGTATATAACTCCCCTTTAATATGTTTTTCCTCAGCTTGTTTCTCAGAAAAAGGCTTATGAAGTTCCTTATAACCATAAGACCACTGCTCACAATAAAAAATATCTTTCTTCATTTGTAAATCCTTCCTATTGTATCCCTAATGCTAACATTTTCTTCTAATGATTAGGATAGAACAAGCGTTTGGATTTTGAAGATGATTTATAAAAACTCTTTGAAATCTCTATACTTTTTGAAAAAGAAAAAGGCCGTCTGAAAACCTTTCAGACGGCCTTAATGCTTTACTACTTAAAACTTTGTAGGTTAGATTTATTTAGTCTTGATGTAATGAGCGTGTCTTAAGAGCAGTTTACCTATGACGAACGCTATATCTATGCCGTTCGACATGATCACCCAATAACCCAGCAATTCCAACTGAGCTTTGAGCAATTTTGCCAGTTAGAGCAAGCCTTGATTTCCTATCATGGCGGCAACTTTAGCGGTGTTACCGACCAAGCACTGCAAGCCATAGGGCTACGAAGAAATGTCAGTCTGTCGGTACAAAACTTTATTGTCTTGCCTGAATTGCTGGAGCAAAGCGATTTATTGGCAGTCGTGCCTGAGCGCTTGATTATTTATTTAAACAATCTCAAACGCTTTGAATCGCCCCTTGAAATTCAAGGTTTCACCAAAACATTGATTTGGCACGAACGGGCACATAAAGATCCTGCATATCGCTGGGTAAGGAAGTTGATTGAAAAGGCTTGCTTGGTTGAAGAAGAATGATGAATGTTAATGATAGGTACGAGAGGTTCCCTTTATGGTCTGTAAATAGCGTGTAGGTGAAGGCACTTTTAAAAGATGCAGTAAAAAGACATAATGAAGCCCTTATTTTTCAGAATTATTTGTTATAGGAGCAAAAAATGAATATTTTATTATTGGATGGCGGTAAAGATTTTGGGCATTCGCATGGCGAGTTGAACCACACGCTTCACAAAAAAGCGAAAGAAGTTTTAACCGCACTTGGACATGATGTCAAAGAAACCGTGATTGAAGCCGGCTATGATGTTGAAGCAGAAATTGAAAAATTCTTGTGGATGGATGCCGTGATTTGGCAGATGCCAGGTTGGTGGATGCACGAGCCTTGGACAGTGAAAAAATACATAGACGAAGTATTAACCGCCGGACACGGCAAGCTTTACCACAGTGATGGCCGCCATCGTGTTAACTCAACTGAAGGCTACGGCACAGGTGGCTTATTACAAGGCAAAAAACACATGCTTTCGCTTACGTGGAATGCGCCGATTGAAGCGTTCACCCGAGAAGACGATTTCTTTGAAGGTAAAGGCGTGGATGCGTTGTATATGCACTTCCACAAACTCAATGAGTTCATCGGCTTGACCCGTCTGCCGACATTCTTATGTAACGATGTGATTAAAAATCCACAAGTAGAACAATACTTAGCAGACTACCAAGCACACTTGGAAAAAGTATTCGGCTAATGGCAAAAAATGTGGGTAAAATGCCCACCTTTTTTATTATTGATTAATGGTTGTGATCATTGTAAATGAGCCACATCGTTAAGCTGCTCAATATGAAAACCGCTTTCACTATCGTATTTCACAATACTAATCGAAGTATTCAACAATGACACGGATTTACCCTCATCACGATGATTTTCCCAAGTCGCTCCGTCTAATAAGGACAATAAGAGACGCAAGGTATGACCATGCGATACCACTAAAATATTAGCGTCCGATTGATGTACCTTAATGATGTCGTAAAGGGCGGCCATTGCACGTACTGCTAATTGTTCAAAGGTTTCGCCACCATTGCTTAATGCTTTATAAGCAGCCGGGTCATTGGTCAGTTGTTTGAATTCGGTTAGTTTCCGCAGGTCAGCGATCTGCATACCTTCCCAACTTCCAAAAGATTGCTCATTTAGTCCACAGTGCTGAAAAAGAGGGATGGGACGCTGGCCGATAATATGGCCAGCCGTATCAATGGCACGTTGTAAATACTGGAATAAGCAGCGGTAAATTCTACTTGTTGTAGCGCTACGCCGGTTTTCTGAGCTCCTGCAATCCCCTGTTCAGTCAGTGGTGAATTGCCTGATCCCTGCAAAAGCCCCTGTTCGTTCCATTGGGTACGGCCATGGCGAATAAAATAAAAAGTCAGTTGTTTTGACATCATAGTTCCTTGGAGATCGGGAAGTATAGGGTATAACTAACTCATGATGCAAAGGCCGTCTGAAACGATAATTTCAGACGGCCTGAGACCTTTGCAAAAAACCTTTCCTCCAACAGCCGAAATCCAAACACAGGTTTTCGGCTGTTTTTGTTTCAAATATCCCCTGATTCTACTCAAATATCCCCTTAATCCCCCTTGGATACCTGATAATCAGGTATCCGACCGCCTTTTAGGCAGCTACAGGCGCACTTAGCCTGTTGGCGGCTTTCAAAAGGTTCAAACACATCGCCTTCAGATGGCTTTGCGCACTCACTTTAATCAGTCCGAAATAGGCTGCCCACGCATAGCGGAATTTACGGTGCAGCGTACCGAAGCTTTGTTCGACCACATAACGGGAGACCTTTGCAAAATTCCCCGAAATCCCCTAAATGTCTTGGTGGGATTTTGGGGAATTTTGCAAAGGTCTCAGGTTAGCTTCAACTTTCATATAACATGAAAGAGTAGGGCATAACTAAGCCATCATGTAAAAAGCCGTCTGAAACCCAATGTTCAGACGGCTTTTTACTCTCAAAATGATTAATTGATCATTACCATTTTCCAGTTATCCCAATACGGATAGTCCTACCCGGCGCGGGCATATGGGTAGGATTGATTGGGTCAAGATAATAACGATTGCCCAAATTCGTTCCAGCCAGTTCGGCGGTTAGGTTCTTGCCGATTTTGTAGCGCAGATAGGCATCCCATGTAGCGACAGGCTGCCATCTCATATAGTCGGGGTCTGCCTGTTTTCCATTACCTGCTTGGTCGTAATATGCCTGAAAAATCGCCCTGCGGTTTTGATAAACCCTACTGTGGAAATGGAAACGGACGCCGCTTTCCAGTTTATTGCTAAAGAATCGCCCGCCCAAATCTGCATCGATAGACCAGCGGGGTTGAATCGCCGTAGCAAGATAACCGCTAGTGATGCTGCCATGATTACAGGTTGGATGTTTGATTAATTTTCCTTCTTGAAGATATTTTGATACAACATCAATATCCCTGTATGCATAAGAATCATCACACATCCAGTTTTTCAATGTCCTCAGTACGCCCAATCCGCCAAAAAATTTTCCAGTATCGAAACGCGTCTGCAATTCCACGCCTGTCCTCAATAATTTGTCGAACTGCTCAAATTCGAGATTGTAGTCGCGGTCGATGACGTTTTTTGTTTTGTTGTGGAAGTACCTGTCAAATCATGAATATAGCCGATCTCCCAGTTTTTTGCGTGCTCGGGTTGCCAGCCGTAGCCGTAACGGGCGAATGAGCCTGCCGCTGTCGAGAAGCCGTATGTCCCCTCAAAAATGCTGGGAAAGCGCAGGGTTTCGGTATAGCGCAGATAGGCGCGGGCATAATCGGTAAAATTGACGGTCGCGGAAAAAGCTGGAGCCCACCCACTACCGCCCTGTTTTCGGGCGCGCTGCAACTCCGCAGGTGTAATCGGAGTCAGATAATTATCCATTTCATTATTTCCTATAAGCACTTTATATGGCAACACCATACGGGGACTGTCAGGGTTATTTGGATCGTATGCGGGGTTGACTACAGGTGTAACCAAACTAGGTGTAGAGAAAATCGGATTTGTACTCGGATTCAAACGTCCTTTATCGTCCTTAAGCCAATAGTATTCCAGCTTGTCCAGCTTTGGTCTGTTTACATCATTATGGGGAGTGGGATTTAATATTGCCACCCCTCTTTCATCTATTACGATACTGTCATTGAATTCGTCATTGTTAATTGCATTCAGATAATCACGATATTCCTGCTCGGTAGCCACACGTGTCAGCTTGTAAGCCATCCCACGATTCATCATCAAAGGCTGCCCCCAACTGTCTATTCCCGTTTTCAAACGCTCACTGTGATCTTGTATTTTGAAGTTGGTATAGCGCGCACCTGCCGTCAGTGTCAGCCAGTTCAGCGGCTGATACCGGAAATTGAAACCGAGATTCCATTCCCTACGCCTACCGTTGCGCGGTTCTCCGAAATTGGTCAACTCATAATTGGCTCGGATCTTGTCTTCTTCCACTTCTTCGGGGTATTTGTCCCTTCCCTCATTACGCAACTCTTCGGCAAACTCATTACGGGATCTCAATTTTTTTCATTTTGGAAATCACCCATTAAGGTCAGCGTCAGTTTATCGTGCAATTTCATACGGTTGGAAAAAAATTGAAACCGTTGCGGGTATTGTTGGCATAGTAGGCATTGCCCTCTATGGTATTGAAGCGTCCGTTTGTATTCGGAAGCTGTTCGACGACATCCGGTTTTTTTGTGTAACCCTGCTTCTTCAATTATTCTCTTGGTTTCTTCGTCATAGGTATGCCATCGATTCATAGCGGTTTTCCATGGAGACAGATTATCTACCCTGTCTTGATACACGGCATCGCCGGGCGAACCGCCTGCTGTATTGGTTTTGGATTTGGTACGGGTCGTCCACAATGATGCGTTCAAATCTATCCAGCGGCTGCCCTCGGGCTTCCACGCATAATCGATATTGTAGGAACGCTGCTTGACCCATGCCCTCGGCCATTCTGCAATCTTATTCAAGTTTTCCGGCGTGGCATAAATCGGACCGATAACGCGGGAAGGCATGATTTCGCCAAAAATCGCATCAGTATGGCGCAGGCCGAATTTGAGCGTTTGGTGGTTCGGCAGACGGAAGGTGGTTTTACCTACCCATGATTTGGTTTCGAGCGAGGTATTGCTGACTTCTCCGCCCGGATGATAAAAAAGTCCGATCTTGGCAATATCGGGTGCGCCCAGCATGTTTTCACTGCCGAAAAATTTCTCACCCTTGGCAGCGGCTTCTTCTTGACGACGTTTCAATTCGTCTAAAGTTTCTTGTGTCCAAGGACCGATATAACCGTAGCGTTCCGCCCCTTTTTTGCCGGAGAAATAATTGCCTTTACTGCGGTAGGCGTAGGCGAGCATGGCATCGAAATTGTCCTGCTTGGTGGCAGCGGCAATGCGGTAGGCTTTATCCTCCCCAAATTTATTGCGTCCATTGAAACGCTGGTCGATTCGGTCGGTATCGTCAAAAACGAACGCCAAATACCGCCCGTTGCTACTGCGGGAACAGGCAGGGTTCGATAATCACCGAATGTTCATAAGCATTCTCACGCCGCTTGATGGAATTATTGGCAGCCTCCGCCTTCACTTCAAATCCGTATTTCTGCCCTTCGGGGATAATATCGTCGGCATCGATGGTTTTCAGGGCGACGGAGCCGCCTATGCCGCTTTTCATATCGTGGCTGAACGAGGGGCCTTTTTCGATGGAAACGCTGCTGATGATGTTGGGGTCGACGTAGTTGCGGTTGTTTGCGCCTGCGTAGCCGCGCCAGACGGTAATCGCCTGCTCCGTGCCGTCGATGGTAACGGGAATCCGTCCTTGACCTTGCACACCGCGTATATTGGGGTCCAGCGCGCCGCTGTTGCGCGCGTCACCGCTGTAAACACCGGACATGCTGCTTAAAAGGTCGGATACGGTGTTGCCTTTGAAGGTCTCAACTTCGTTTTTGCCTTTGTAAAGATTGACGATTTTGCGGGTATAAACGCGGTTTTTACCGATTTCATCCTTATTTCGAGTTCCTTTGACAGTTATAGTATCGAGAATAACTGTCGAATTATCTGCAGCATAAACGGCAGGGACGAAACCAATGGCGGCGATGCAGGCGGAGAGGGTGGTGACTTTGGTCGGTTGCATAGAATGTATCCATATAACTTGGTTGGTAAGGCTGTCTGAATGAGACAGACCGAATAGATACGATTACACTCTGACTAAAATAATACAAATAAGTTTGATTATTATTTATAATTTTATGGAATTCTAACTTGTTTTTAATAATATAGAAATGTTTTTTGAGTTTGAGGTAAATAGAAGGGTGAGGGATAAGTGGAACAAATAAAAGCCTGTTTGAAAATTTCAAACAGGCTTGGATTCGGATTTCAAAAGCAACACTCGGGTACCGGTGGTTGGAATAGATTCAAGAATAAAACACTTGGTGTTTCGTGGCTAAATGTTTTTTCTCTGCGATGTACTTTTCGATTATTGTTGATGATGGGGGCGGCCTCCTAATCGCCGATGCGGGATTTTTTGGTCGATGACGGCAGGTCGGTTTTCTATGCAGATGCGGTCGGGCATTTTGCCTCTGATCCATGAATTACTTATCCCGCTACGTCATACTATATTTGCATTTTTGAAGTGGTTGTTATTGCTATCTTGTAGTTTCTAAACTTGCAAAAACCGCCTATTTGTTTTATAAATGAAAACCATTTTTATTCAAATAATAGGGTCATGTAATGAAAAAGAAATCGATTGCCTGTGTGGTAGGGGCGGTTTTTTCCGGACAGTTATATGCGGCTCAGATGCCGGTGGCTCAGGCAGAAATAGAGCCTGTGGTGGTCACGGCTGACCGCAATGCGCAAACCTTGGATAAAGCCGCGCCGAATGTGTCGGTTATCGGACGCAAAACCTTGAATCAAGCCTCGGCGCAGAATTTGGACGATATCGTGATGTATGAGCCCGGCGTCAGCGTGCCGTCAGACAACAACCGCCGCGGTCATGCCGGTATCAATATCCGAGGCATAGACGGCAACCGCATTCTGATGATGGTGGATGGCGTACGCATTCCTGAGTCCTACGCAGGCGGCGGCTCCAACGGCGCGATTTCGGGACGTGATATGGTTGAAAGCGACACGCTCAAGCAGGTCGATATTGTTAAAGGTCCTTATTCCGCGCTGTATGGCAGCGACGCGCTCGGCGGTGTGGTGAATATGGTGACGCTTTCTCCGAGTGATTTCGTCGATGAAGGCAAACGCGGTTATTTTGGGCTGAAATACGGCTACCGCAGCCGCGACCGCAGCCACGGCGTGACGGCGACAGCCGCCGGTTTTCATAAAAACGCCGAAGGTCTGCTGATGCTGACGCACCGCCAAGGTCATGAAACCGAAAACATGGGCAGCGATACCAGCTACTCGACTTCGCGTACTGCTACCAACCCTCAGAAAAACAATGCCTACAATATCTTGGCGAAAGGCAATATTGGCAACGAACGCCACCGCTTTGAAACTTTGTACGAACAGTATTACCACGCCAACGATACCGTATTGGCAAACGGCTTGGGTTCGCAATCGCGCGGGCCGGTAACCATCACAACATCTGAGAGCAATGCTCGCGACCGTATCCGCCGTCAACGTATCGAAGCAGGCTACCGTTACACTGGCGAAGGCCGTCTGAAAGAAGCTAACCTGACTGCCTATCAGCAAAAACTGCGCACGGAAGACGATGCCGTCGATGCGAGCATTACGCGTATGGGCGCGCGCCAATTGGGTAACTCGACCCGTTATTCCGATTACGGTTTCAATCAGACCATACGCGGGCTGAACGGGCGCGGCGTGTGGGAGTTTGACGGCGCGGTCAAACAAACCGTCGTTGCCGGCGCAGAATACAAACACACTGAGACTGCCCGTCTGCGCGACAGCCTGACAGTGGACAATCTGACCGGCGCCGTCAGCAAAGTTTATGCAGGCAGCACCTATCCGAATAAAACCTTCCCCGACAGCAAACGCAAAACGTTCAGCGTTTACGCACAAGACAGCCTGACCTTCGGCAACGGCATCGTTCTAACTCCGGCCTTGCGTTACGAAAAAGACAAGTTGAACACTTCGACCGACCAAGCCTATCTCAACGCCAATCCCGGCGGAACGGCGACGCACTTCAGTGATTCCGCGTTTACGCCCAGCCTGCGCCTGAGCGTGCCGATGGGTGAGCAGTTCACCGGTTTTGCCACTTATTCCCAAGGCTTCCGCACGCCGCCGTTTGACAGCGCGACCATGGCGTTTGCCAATACAACCTACGGCTATGCCGTCATTCCCAATGCCAACCTCAAATCCGAACGCTCCAACAGCTTTGAATTGGGGATGAAGTTCAAAAACGAACGTGCCCGTGCGCAAGTCACCGCGTTCTACAACCGTTACCGCAACTTCATCAACCGCACTGAAATCGGTACCTCTACCGTTGGCAGACGCCCGATTATCCAGTACCAATATCAAAACCTTGATCACGTCAAAACCTACGGTGCCGAAGCTTCTGCCGCCTACAAATTCCTGCTGGGCTGGCAAGTCTCCGGCAGCATCGCTTGGATGCGCGGTGAGCAGCAGGACGGCAAACCGTTGGATTCTGCTTATCCGCTCAACGGCGTTTTGGGTTTGGATTACACTCAGGAAAAATGGGGTGTCGGCACCAAGCTGCGCTGGTCGAAAAAACACGGCCGTGTCAGCAGCGACACTGTTTTCCAAGCGCCGGGTTATGGCGTATGGGATGTCGGCGCGTGGTACAAGCCGTTTAAAAACCTCGAAATCGGCGCAAACATCTACAACGTCGGTAACAAAAAATACTGGCAGCACGCAGACGTTGCCGGCATGAGCCGTACCAGTGTGATGGACTTGTACACCGAAACCGGCCGCAATTTCGCCGCAACCGTACAACTTAAGTTCTAATGTGATTCAACCGTTTTCAGACGGCCTGAGAAAACGAGCAGGCCGTCTGAAAGCATGCAACAAGGAAAAACAATGAAACTCAAACTCCTCCTGCTTTCCGCGTTTATTTCGTTGGCTGGCACTGCACATGCGCAACGCATCGTCGTGTTAACCCCCGATACGGCAGACATCGTTGCCGCGCTCGGCGCATTGGACGAAATCGTCGGCCGCGATCAGACCGTTCAAAATTCGGCGTTGAAAAATAAGCCCAGTATCGGCATTCATCGCCGCCTGACGGTTGAACCGATTGTGGCCGCCAAACCCGACATCGCCATCGGTTCATGGATGGCGCAGCCTGCCGATATTTTTGCCCACCTGCAAAAAGCAGGCATTAAAGCCGTCAATGTTGCGCCCGATGACAGCATCGCCGCCTATCCGCAAAGTATCCGCAACATCGGCCAGCTTATCGGCAAAAGCGCACAGGCGGACAAGTTGGCCAGTAAGTGGCAGGCGGATATGAAACAGCAGCCTTCCAGCGGCAAACGCTACCTCTTCAGCTACGACGGACGCATCGTATCGGGCAAGAATACCGCTGCCGACGAAATCATCCGCCGCGCCGGCGGTATCAATGCCGCAGCCGCCATTGACGGCCTCAAACCGATGACGCGTGAGGCATGGATTGCGGCCAAACCCGACATCATCATTATTGCAGACCACAACACTGCCATGATAGGCAACGTCAAAACCTTTGCCGCACGCCCCGAAATCGCCGGCTCGCCTGCCGCGAAAAACGGTAAGATTTATTTGTGGAAGGCCAACGATATGTTCCGTTACGGGCTGGATACGCCGCAAGTGATTCAGCGTTTGCATGGTTTGGCAAAATAAACGCGCCTGTTTTGAACACCCTGCCTGATTTTTGTTTTCAGACGGCCTTGATTTGTTCCTTCTTATTGAGGAGGAAGTAAAACGGCTGTCTTAAAAATGCCGTCTGAAACCGTCGCTCAATCCGCTTAAACCGCATGATGTCATGAAACCGCATACCCTTACCCTCTGCCTGCTGCTTACTGCCGCCGCCGTTTATTTGTGCTGCGGCATCGGTTTTGGCGCGTGGGAGTCGCCGTTGGCGATGGATGAAACCGTCCGCCAAATCCGTTTACCGCGCATCTATACCGCGCTTTTGGTCGGAGCCGGTTTGTCCGCTTCAGGTGCGGCATTGCAGGCTTTATTTGAGAACCCGCTGGCCGATCCGAGTTTGATCGGGACGTCGGGCGGGGCGGCCTTGGGCGTGATTGTGCTATTGGCTCTGGGCGGTGGCGCGATGGGTGTGCCGGCGGCGGCTTTTCTCGGTGCATTGGGTGTGTGCCTGCTGATTTTGGCAGTGCACAAACTGCTCGGCGGCGGTACTTTGGGATTGCTGGTGTTGGGGTTTGTGTTGAGCGCGTTTTCGGGCGCGGTGGTCAGCATGATTTTGTTTTTGTCTGACGATTTGGTATTGCGCAGCGCGACCACATGGCTGTCGGGCAGCCTTGCCGAAGCCGGTTTCTCATCGCCTGTTGCGGCAATCGCGGTTATGTTGCCCGGTTTCTGATTTTGTTGTCCGCAGGCAGGCGGCTGGACGTTTTGATGACGGGGGAAGATACGGCTGCCAGTATGGGGGTATCAGTTGGGGCTTTGCGTGTGCAAACCGTAATCGGCGCGGCATTGATGACGGGGGCAGCGGTATCACTTTCGGGCATCATCGGTTTTCTCGGCATGATGATCCCCAATGTGCTGGCGCAAACCGTCGGTGGCAGCCGTCGCAAACTGATTGCACTGTCGGCTTGGTTGGGCGCAGTGTTTTTGATGGTGGTAGACGGAGCGGCGCGCTGGCTGACATACCCTGTCGATCTGCCGGTCGGTATCGTGATTGCCTTATTGGGCGGACCGTTTTTTATGTATTTGTTTATCAAGCCTTTGAAAAGCCGTTGATGCCTAAACAGGCCGTCTGAAACTTCATTGTCCCATATCGTTTGCCATGCACACCTTATTTCAAATCTGTCATCTTTCCATCCGCGTCCAAGACAAAACCCTGCTTGAAATCGATCAACTGGATATACCTTCGGGCATGACCGTCATTATCGGCCCGAATGGCGCAGGCAAATCTACTTTGCTGCAGGCCTTAATCGGGCAAACGGGGCAGGGGGGGAATCACGCTTTTCGGTGAGGCCGTTGCGCCGCAAATACGTGCGGGCAGGGTGGCATGGGTCGGGCAGCATGGTCGTTACAACATGCCGATGACCGTACGCGAATACATTGCGTTGGCGTCATTCGTACAAAAAGGCCGTCTGAACCATGAATGGGCGAACGAGTTACTCGATTATTTTGATTTGACGGCGTTGGCGGATAAGCGCATCGGCAAGCTTTCAGGTGGCGAGCAACAACGTGCCAACATCATCCGCGCCCTGTTGCAAAACGCGCCGGTCTTGCTTTTGGACGAACCGTGCAACCATCTCGATATCCGCCACCAACACCGCCTGATGCAGTATTTGGTCGGGCATTCAAACCGTGCCTCATCAATGATGGTATTGCACGATTTAAACCTCGCCGCGCGTTATGCGGAACATATTATTTTGATGAATAAGGGAAAAGTAGTTGCATCAGGCAAGGTGGGCGAAGTGATGCGCCCCGACTTGCTTGAATCGGTTTACGGTTGGCAGATACGCCGTTGCGAAGATGAAGCAGGGTTTTATTTCAGAAGCTGAACGCCAAAAGGCCGTCTGAAAAACGATAAAGAAAATTTATTTTATTGTTCAAAAATAAAACGAGATGGGAGGATGTTCCCGACTTGAAGAACCAAATTTTGCGCATTTCACAAGTAAAATGCCGATTTTCATCAAATAGAAATACATTTAATTATTTATAGAATACAATATTTTTAAAAATAATACTGATTTTTTTAATTACACAAAAAGATTGACAAGAAAAACGACGATGGTTATTTAATATATTAATCTTATTAATAATTTTTATTAATCATTATCATGGTACAGCAGCTTGTTTGGACTCCGAAACAATCCGCGCCCAAGGCATTTCCCGAACGTCAGGCATTAATGCCCGTTTGGGGCGGTGTTCCAATGCCGCGCCCCCAGTGGCAGAACATTTGGAAGAAAAAGCTTCCCCATGCAACTGATGTGGACGCGCTTGCTTATCTGCATATTCCATTTTGCGCCAACCATTGCGTTTTTTGCGGCTTCTACCGCAATGCGTGGAAGGACAGCCAAAGCAGCGTGTATACCGACAAAATTATCGATGAAATGGCCGCTGAAGCTGAAGTCCGTACAGGCAAGGGCAAAATCCGAGCTGTTTATTTCGGGGGCGGCACGCCGACCGCGTTGCTTACGGAAGACCTCGTCCGCCTGATTCGTGCCTGCTACCAATATCTGCCGATTGCCGAAGATTGTGAGTTCACCATCGAAGGGCGTATGAGCCATTTCGATTTGGAAAAAGCACAGGCCTGCATCGAAGCAGGCGCCAACCGCATTTCCATCGGCGTGCAAACCTTTAATACCGCCATCCGCCGTCGTCTCGGTCGCAAACACAGCGGCGACGAAGCGTTTGAATATTTGGCAAAATTGTGCGAACTCGATGCCGTAATTGTGGCCGATTTGATGTTCGGCCTGCCCAATCAAACCGATGACGTTTGGCAAAATGATATCGCCCGCGCCGCCGAGCTTCCCTTGTCCGGTTTGGATACATACGCGTTCAACCTTTATCCCATGCTACCCATCAACCGCATGATTGAAAAAGGCGCATTTCCGACACCGCCGGGTTTCGATATTCAGGCAGACCAATATGCCTACACGGTTGAAACACTGCTGGAAAAAGGCTGGAAACAGGTCAGCAACAGCCACTTCGCCTATCCCGGCCGCGGCGAGCGCAACCGCTACAATACCCTGATCAAATCCGACATTCCCTGTTTGGCGTTCGGCTCCGGCGCAGGCGGTAACTTCGGCGGTTTCAGCTATCAGGTGCAGGGCGATTTGGAGAGTTATCTTGCCACGCCGAAAGGCGAGAAAAACATCGCATTCATGAGCGGCCATAGTCCAAATAAAGCACTGCTCAGCAAAGTCCAACACGATATTGAAACAGGCCGTCTGAATCCATTATTGTTTGACGGCAACAAAGCAGCGCAAAAGCTGATTGCCCAATGGCAGGAAATGCAGCTTTTTAAAGAACCCGATTCAGACGGCCTGATCCGTTTGAATACCAGCGTGCCGTTATTGGTCGCCCACCCTTATCCGCAAACTCATGCTCACTCTTCCGACTCAAGAAAAGGATCAAACCATGCAAAAACTTTCAGCCGAACAACAAACCATGTTGCGTCAATCATTAGAAAAAAATCCCGGCCAAGTGCTGGAAATGCTGGCCGCGCAAAACCAATGCAGTTTTGAAGACGTTATCCGCTGTCTGCCAGAAGAGAACGTGCGCCAAACCGAAGGCTGCCGCATAGTCGAAATCCTCCAAACCGTTGCCTCATGGGATGAATCCGTTACCTTCATCGCCCACACCCCCGATGCCATCGTCGAAGTCAGCGGCAAACTGCCTAACGGCAAAGTCGGCCGCGGTTTCTACAACTTTGACCATCCCGAAACCGATGGCGGCGTACACGGTCATATCTATTACGAAAACTGCGCCTCCATCTACCTTTTGGAACGCCCGTTCATGGGCAAAGCCACTTGCTCGCTCAACTTTATCAACCGCAACGGTGGCGCCATGTTTAAAATTTTCGTCGGCCGCGACGAAGCAGGCGAGTTGAAGCAACATCAAATCGAAGCCATGCGCAAACTGTTTGATGCCGCTTAAACGGTTTCAGACGGCCTGATAATCCATTCCTTGCTGCATAGAGGAGCGGATTTTCTAACAACAAACATCTACCATACAAAGGAACCCCAAACATGCAACTCATCTTCGGAGCCAACGGCCCGTCCGGCCGCGCCTATATCCGCACATTGACTGACTCAGCCGATACTGTCGCCATATTGAGAAGGCCGTCTGAAGACAGCTTTTTTGCCGAACACAATATCCAAACCGTCGTCGCCGATGCGCTTGATGCCGACGCGCTCGATAAAGCGTTGGCACAATATCGTCCCGATACCGTGATCAGTTTTGTCGGCGGCAAAAACGAAGAGGGCATCCGCAGCGATGCGCTGGGTAATATCAACATCATTGCCGCTACGAAAGCCGCCAATCCGCAAGCCCGCTTTGTACTGATTACCAGCATGGGTTGCGGTGAACAATGGGACATGATGAGCGAGCCGTTCAAACAGGCACTCGGCGAAGCCGTCCGTGCCAAAACAGAAGCCGAAATCTATCTTAAACAAAGCGGTTTGAATTGGACCATCCTGCGCCCCTGTGGCCTTGCCGATGGCGAAGATAATGCCTATACCTTGACACAAAATGCCCAAGAAATTCCGCAAAAATACATGACGCGCAACGGCTTGGCCGCTGCCGTTGCCGCCATTGTCGGCCAAGCGGACAGCAAGGGCGAAACGTATAGCGTTGGTGCGGTATAAATGGATTGATTAGATTACCCACTTTCCATTGTTAAAGTTGGAGTAGGTAATTGCAAACAATAAAGGATTTGCTAAGAAAAGGCTGGGGGATATAAATAAAAAGAGGCCGTCTGAAAATCTTCAGACGGCCTTTTTGTTTTTAGATTCTGTAAGTAATTGTACAACTAGGAGAAATAGGAACTAGCAGACTAAAAAGACCATAATTATGAATTTAACATAATATAAATTATTTTCCTTTTTCCTATTCTTCTACAAATTCCGCTTATTGTTCCTATATGTTAAATGAGAATTAATGATACTCTATAGAGTAGGTTAATAGTACTCCAATTTTTAGTATAAAATCAATGGTTTTTAAGAGAAATGTGGCTGCTTAATTTATCACTTTTTCCCTGAATGGTGGAATAGGGCGGGGGGAAATATCTCTTTATCCCTTATTTTAACCGTTCAGACGGCCTTTCTCCCATTCATCCCATTCGCTTTACTATTGGCATAATCCAAGTTAACATATCAAATTCATTGTCATTTAAAATTGTCTCGTCATGACCGCCCGCCAATCCTACCACCTCACCTTCGCCCGTTTCTCTCCGTCACTTTCCGTCCGCTCCTTCAGCGCATCCGAAGCGGTCAATACCGCTTACCGGGTTGAAATCACCGCCACCTCGACCGATTCCTCGCTGCCTCTGTCTTCCTACCTTAATCAGCGCGCAGCGTTTGAGATTCGTCCGCAGGAAGGTTTACTGTCAGAAGTGGTCAGTGCATTCGGGTCTGCTTCAGACGACCCGCCGGCGAAGCAATGGCAGGGCATTATCACCTCATGCGAGAAGTTGTCGGTTTCCAAGGATGAAACCGTTTACCGCTTTGTTTTAGAGCCGCGCTTCGCGGCTTTAAAACATTTCCAAACCTCCCGGCTGTTCCAACACCAAACCGTCCCCGACATCGTTGCCGCCGTCTTCAAACACCACGGCTTCTCCGGTGTCGACTACCGTTTCCAAAAGAGCCGCAGTTACAGCGTACGTGAGTATGTCACCCAGTATCTCGAAAGCGACTTCGACTTTATCAACCGTCTGTGTGAAGAAGAGGGTATCTGGTATGCCTTCGAACAACATGAACAACATGGCGACGTAGTCGTCTTCGGCGACAGTCCCGAACACTATTTGCGCAGCCAAGGTTTACCCGTTTCCTACCGCCCCCATGCAGGATTGGAGAGTGTCGGTACCGAAGCACTCTTCAACTTAAGCATCCGCCACAACCCCATCGTCGAAGGCATACGCACGGCCGACTATAACTACCGCAGTGCCGATACCGACCTCTTTGCCGAAACCGACAACAAACAGTCCGAGGAATCTGCCGACAATACCGTTTTATTGGGCAAACAACAGCACTGGGGCCTTCATCCCAAAACAACCGACGAAGCCCAAGTTCAGACGACCCTGTTGAATGAAGCCAACCTCTGCCGTCAAACCGTCGCTGCCGGCAGTGGCAACGTCGTCTCCATGACGCCGATGAAGGTGTTTCAAACCGATGTCTCCTTTCCCGAAGCACCCAACGGCTGGCTGGTACTTTCCATGGAACACAGCGGCAGCCGCGATAGCGCCTACAGCCATACCTTTACCGCCATACCCGCCCAATTCGCCTACCGTCCCGAACGCACCACACCGCGTCCGCATATCGACGGTACCTTACCGGCACGGGTGACTGCGGCGGAGAACTGCACCTACGCCTATATCGACGATATGGGCCGCTACCGCGTCAAGTTACCATTTGATCTGGACGAATGGAGTCCGGGCGGGGAAAGCCGTCCCGTCCGACTGGCCAAACCCTATGCAGGTCCCGAATACGGCATTCACTTCCCCTTACACGAAGGCACCGAAGTGATGCTGTCCTTCGTCCAGGGTAATCCCGACCGTCCGTATATCTCCGGCGTCATGCACGACAGTGCCCATACCGACCATATCCCTGCCGATTGGAACACAAGAAACGTCATCCGTACCTGGGCGAACAACAAACTGAGGATGGAAGACCTGCAGGGACAGGAACACATCAAACTTGCCACCGACTACCAAAAATCTCAACTTAACCTCGGCCATATCGTCGACTCAAACCGCAACAAACGCGGAGAGAACGGCGAAGGCTTCGAACTCAGAACTGACGGCTGGGGAGCGGTAAGAGCTGGTAATGGTATATTAATCAGTGCAGACGGTAAGAGTCCATCTGATAAAGTATTAAATATGAATGAGGCTATAAGTGTTCTAGAGGAAATGTTAGGATTAGCTCAAAGCTTGGATGAAGCTGCGCAAAGTGCACAAAATGAATTAGCAGAAATTAAGATACAGAGGGAGCAACTGGAAAATAGCCTTAAAGAATTAAAACAAGCAGGGATTATTCAATCCGCTCCAAATGGTATTGCTAGTGCAACTTCGAAAAGCCAAATTCATACAGCAAAAGAGTTTATTAATTTGGTTAGTGGACAGGATACAGGCATAACTTCAGGAAAAAATTTTACTGTTCATGCTGCAGATAGTCTTAATCTGTTTGCCCAAAATAGTGGAATGAAAATACAAGCGAATAAAGGTAAAGTGGCTATTCAGGCACAAAATGGTGAATTGCAGATTAATGCTCGAAAAAATTCGGCCTTAACCAGTACAGAAGGTGAAATTACGATTGCATCAGATAAAGGAATTTTGTTAGTTAGTCAGGGAGCTTACATTCGAATTAAAAATGGAGAGGTTGAAATTGGTGGTCCAAAAATGTTGCGATTCAGAGCCCCATTCCATGTAACAGCCAATCATTCTGAGGACTATCCTCTGGCTATCCCTAACCCAGGCAATGACGAAATGTTTGTATTAAAAGATGAACGTACAGGTATGCCTATCCCTAATTTTGCTTATAAAATTACTATGGCAAACGGTGAAATTTATCGAGGTGTAACCAATGAAAAAGGGGAGGCATTCAGGGTATATTCAGGAAGTAAACTGGAGGGGATGGTTTTTGAATCTGACGATGAAGAATCTAAAGAAATTTAAATGATATGGGGATATTGGATATGGGATATTTGGTATTAACGTTTCAGATATTGTGGGAGGAGATTGGCAGATACATTTTTTTTCTGGTTGTTAATGCCTACTGTATCATTAGAATGTATCAAAACCGTCATTGGAAATATTGTGCAGTTGTTTTCATTCTGCTCAATGGCTGGGTAATTTACGGATACTGGATTGATATCATTAATTCGTATTTTTATTGGAATCAATAAGATAGTAAAAAGGCCGTCTGAATGAAACACAGGAAAACAAATTTACTGTTAGGCATGGTAGCAGCGGGCTATCTGAGTATTGTATTGGCAAACATAGGATTAAACAGAATGATTGAAGGCAACGGCAATTCCGAACAGGGAAAAGGCATGGTTTGGGGAATTACGATGGCAGATGCAATATTGGTTAACGCCACACCGGAAAATTCTTCATATTTAACATTGGATGCAGAAGCAATAGATGTATCAAATAAGTACAGTTCTGATTTTTATTTGCAGAACGGAACAGTATTGCGAAATTTCTTTGGTACGGGTTCTATATGGGGCAGAGGAGGGTATTTGGGAAGAACGGCAGAGTTTGATTTACTTCCCGAAAGGCTGACTTTTACCTATTCCTCTCAGTTTGAAAATAAATTTTATCAGTTGGATGAAGCCCTTCCAACCGACAAGATACGTCCTATGATGGCAAAAAGTTACAGGGTATTCAATAATGCAGTAGAGGACACAGAAACTCCGCAATATGAATCTCCCAATGATTTTGAATTGGCTGTTGCTCCTGACGGCTGGGTGACGCTGAACCTTACCAATGTCTTTATCCGCAAGGAATTGATGTCCTGGCAGGCAAAAGAAATCATGCCTTCTGTGGAAGAGGCTGCCAAACATCATTTCAATGAAATGTGGTATTACAGAGTCGCACGTTTTCACAATCTTGAAGAACGGAAAGAATACTTAGACAGCGTCCGTAAAGAACACCCCAATTTCTACCACTCTTATATTGATGGACCCAAAAAGGTGAGTGCGGAGTGGTACAAACAGATGCAAACGAAATATCCATGGAACTTGGAAGTTGAAGTCGATGGAGGGAATGGAACGGCGAATACTATATGGAATTCGCTAATACAGAGCGCTGGACAGCCATAGGTAAGGATAGAATCGAAGAAGAAAAGAATACAATGAAGGCAATTCCGACTTACATCAAGATATGGTTGATCGAAAAGGAAACGGGTAAGCGGTGGGGTATTAGATTGCATCCATTTAAGACTGAAGAACAAGAGCAGAATGATTATAAAATTATATACGACGATATTCGGCTGAACAGGCTGTATAGAATATTTCAACAGGCATTTCCCGGGAGGACTCGAGTGCATAATATTAGTACACCATCAATGAATCAGTTTGCTACTTTGAAATTGAAATTCAATGATTATTTTGAGTTGATCGAAGCATATATTCAAAAAGATGGACAAAAAATTGCATTGCCAGATGCTAAGCTCCATCAACGTTACGAAATCAACAATAATGCGTATTATTAAGGAAAGTATCATGAGTAAGGGAAAAGTAACCAACGACGGAAAGGCCACCCAAAGTAGTAACAAGGTACAAGGTGAAGGTAAAACCAACGGTAAAACAGGATCTCAACGTGAAGTTTATGTTGACAGCTTTACCATTAATGTATTTTTTGATGGTACAAAAAATAATCTATACAACATTGAGCATAGGAAGAAAAATCCTCAAATGTATAAGGGCAAAGAAACAGCCAGTGAATATGAAAGCTATTTCAATGATCATTCCAATGTGTCGTATCTGTATCAAGCAAGAGAACAAAAAGCTAATATAGGCTGGGCTTATATCGAAGGGATCGGTACCGGTGCAGATCAAATTAATCATTTGGATAGGGAGAACAAAGATCGTGCACGTAAAGGTTTTCCGCTGAAGGACAGAGAATATAATACAGATTCGCAACAGGGATTTGCTTTCGGTAGTGGTTATACCGGTATAGAAGCCCGTGTTTTTCAATCCTTTGAGAAGATTCAGACTATGGTCAAGCAAAGTTTAGGTGATCGGATCCCGACGATCCTTATACTGAACATATTCGGTTTTAGCAGAGGGGCGGCAGCTGCCAGACATTTTTTACATAGAGTAAAAACGGAACCTCAACGGTTTAAAGGTTGGAATCTTAAAAGAGAAAGAATTATCGTCAATTTTGTTGGCTTATTTGATACTGTATCGTCATTTTCGCCAGGTTATACTATACCAGAACCGACAAGTGCATTTGATAATGATGTAAAGGAATTACATCTCAATTTCGAACGCGGTTATGCAAGTAAAGTTTTTCATTTGACAGCTGCAGATGAATACCGACAATATTTCTCTCTAACAAATATAGACAGTGCCATTAATAATGGTTTTGGAATGGAAGTTATTATTAGTGGTGCACATGCAGATGTTGGTGGAAGCTATCAATCCGAAGCGCAAAAAAAACCGTTTCCGGTTAAGGAAAATGTTCCAGGTATGAAAAAATGGTTTCAAAATCAAGGGTTCTTTAAAGAAAATGATATTAATTGGTTAAAAAGTAGAACCTCCCAAACTGCGATGGTGGGGGCAATCGAAACTCCAGAGATGATGACAGCAATACGGAAAAATATAATACCCAACGATTATGCCCGCGTTGCATTCAGGATTATGCGCTTGATTGTGGAAACGCACTGCAGTGACAAGGTTATTGCATTTAACAGGGGTAGGATAAAAGAGAGAGAGACTTCCCAATTTCCGGAAATCATCGAGCTACTTAACAAATTGCCTTATGATATACAAAAGGTATCTAAAAACCCCTGGGGAAAAAGGTACAATTTTGAACTGAGTAAGTATTACTCGCCGGAACAGGTACGGAATATCCGTTACAAGTATATCCATTGGTCTGCAAAAGATGAAACTGGATATGAGCTGAGAACAAAAAATGGATTGCCATATAGAATAATACACAAAGGTTAAAATCTTTGTGTAGTGTCAAACTATCCAAAATCATTTTCAGACGGTATTGATAGATAGAGAAAGGTTATATCATGAAATGGAATATTCCCGATATTCCTGAAGCGGAAGAGGTTTTTAGACCTATATATAAGTGGTACTGTCTGATGGCTCTCACGATGTTATATATTGTGGTAGGTATATTGTTATGGATCACAAAAAATTCTACATTGATACAGAAAATCTTTTACTTATGTTTACCGCTATTAATTGTTGGTATTTTCATTCTTTCTATAAGAGTGCATAAACAATATCAAATAAAAGCATGGGCAGAAGAGAAAAGACACATCGAAGATAGATGGAAACAATGGGCAAATAAAAAAATTGCATTGTTGGAGAAAGCAGTTTATTTACCTCAAGAAATTTTAATTGATGGTATGCTGGATGGTACTGGAAAAACGTTTCATAATGAAGCATTTCACTTACCAGAAGAGGCTTTTGAGCAAGCTATATGGGAATGTTTAGAGGCATTGGATGAATTATTAAAAGGAACCTTATTGACAAACATTCGATTCTATATTGATAGTGATAATTATCAATATAGAATCGAATGTTTCGATTCTTTTTAAAAAAGACAGCTAATTTATTTCAGAATATTATCAGAAATGATTTTTTTATTGATCCAAGAAAATAATGAAAATATTTTTTTGATGATTGGATAGAAAATATGAATGATGGTTTGCATGTGTTTTTTTCACCTGCTATTAATAGCCATTCTAATTCTGAGGAAGATTTTACTGAGAATATTACATGGTTTATTTTTTTCGAATGAAAGTTGGAGTAAGAAAAAAATAAATTTCCTGTTAAAAAAATTATATTGGAAGAAGTATAAGTATTAATTCTGCTAATAAAGCGGAGATATCTTCAAGCTTAGAAAAAAATTTTATCATTATAGTTATATAGAAAATTGCTCCATACAATATTGGTTTGATCGCTATAGTTTTTTTCAACGTTAGAAGGACATGAGCTATTATCTTGGTTGTTGTCGGTTGGTACTAATAAAAAAATATAAAAGCAATCTGTAGAGAGTTATCTAGGAGAGCGCCTATAAATATAAATTGGCTTTTTAATTGCATTAATAACCAAAGAATTGGATTCTAAATATGACATAAATATTATTGTTTATGCAAATAAATCTAAAGATGAGCTAAATTTACATATAATCTCTACATGAATTTTTTTATTGGTAAGTTGCGGGTAGTAATTTTTGCGCTTTTATGTAAAAATATTAGAAGTTATCCTAGATTCAATTTGGATGTTTACTTTTAGGTAGTTTTTTTAGTAAAAAAATTTATTTAAGTTAATATAAATAAACTTATTAAGTAATTTATGGTAGGGATTACTAAATACCGCAGCCTATTACTTCCATCGTTTACGTTTACTTATTTGCCAAGATAGCCTGAGACCTTTGCAAAATTCCCTAAAATCCCCTAAATTCCTACTAAGACATTTAGGGGATTTTCCATGAGCACCTTCATCGATTTCAACCTGTTTTGCCGTTTTGACGAACTGAGCATCCCCGATTACAGCACCTTATGCCGCTACCGCAACTGGCTGGCACAAGACGATACCCTGTCCGAATTGCTGGAACTGATTAACCGCCAACTGACCGAAAAAGGCTTAAAAGTAGAGAAAGCATCCGCCGCCGTCGTTGACGCCACCATTATTCAGACTGCCGGCAGCAAACAGCGTCAGGCTATAGAAGTTGATGAGGAAGGACAAGTCAGCGGCCAAACCACGCCGAGTAAAGACAGCGATGCCCGTTGGATAAAGAAAAACGGCCTCTACAGACTCGGGTACAAACAACATACCCGTACCGATGCGGAAGGCTATATCGAGAAACTGCACATTACCCCCGCCAATGCCCATGAGTGCAAACACCTGTCGCCTTTGTTGGAAGGGTTATCCAAAGGTACGACCGTCTATGCCGACAAAGGCTATGACAGTGAGGAAAACCGGCAACATCTGGAAGAGCATCAGTTGTTAGACGGTATTATGCGCAAAGCCCACCGCAAACATCCGCTGTCGGAAGCGCAAACCAAACGCAACCGATATTTGTCGAAGACCCGTTATGTGGTCGAACAAAGCTTCGGTACGCTGCACCATAAATTCCGCTATGCACGGGCAGCCTACTTCGGGCTGATTAAAGTGAGTGCACAAAGTCATCTGAAAGCGATGTGTTTGAACCTTTTAAAAGTCGCCAACAGGCTAAGTGCGCCTGTTGCCGCCTAAAAGGCGGCCGGATGCCTGATTATCAGGTATCCAAGGGGGGGATTAAGGGGGTATTTGAGTAGAATCAGTGGATATTTGAAATAAAAACAGCCGAAAATCTTTATTTAGATTTCGGCTGTTGGGGGAGGGACTTTTTTGCAAAGGTCTCAGCTACTGTTTATGCTGTAGGAGGTTCTTATGGAAGAGGAGGTATAGTTGGAATTAATGGTTCAGATGTAACTTTTGAAGATAAGCTGGATCATATTGATCCTCAGGTTTTCAATGGAGTGTATTCCGATGGAAATGCAAATATTACTTTTATTAAAGGCATAGGTTTGGGAAGTACACAACTTGGACAAGCGGAATCTAAAGGTTTATTAACAATAAATATATGATAGAGGATATTCTGTTGGATTATCTGCAAATGGAAGTAAGTCTACTGTTACTTCTTCCTCCGTAGAGCCATGCACAGAACTGCCAAAGGTAAATTGTGATAAATGTCAATATCCAAACTATCCAATAAAAAATCCACCTTATATTCCTAGTATGACTATTGACGAAGCGATTGGGAGAATTCCCCATATTAAGTGAGTTAGGTTGAAGAATGTTAGAAATTGTTTGTATATTAGTAATTTTATTTGGTATTGGATTTTTCTAATTTACGTTAATGGTAAAGCTAAAAATTTAGTTGAGTCAATTAGAAAACTTCCTGAATTGAATAAAGTATGTGGCTCACCCTCTAATACGTATTTTTTTGGGAATTTATTAGGTTAGATTATAGTTTTGTTATTTTTTTATGGAAAAAAATAAAGAAATGCCTAAAATATTAGAATTTAATTTCAAGGAGTACAATCGAATTAGAAGACTTGCTATTCTGATAGCGGTATTAGAAGTGTTGCGAGGTATATTCATTATATCAATATTTATTCTTCATTGAAGGGTAATAATATTTAAAACATTATCAAGCGGTACGCAAGAGTTGGGATGAAAACCCAACGTTCACAAAGGTCAGACTAAAATACTAACATCATAAATTTAACATAATATAAATTATTTTCCTTTTCCCTATTCTTCTACAAATTTCGCTTTTTTTGTTCCTATATGTCAAATGAGAATTAATGATGCTCTAGAAAGAGTGCTCATGGTACTCAAATTTTTAGTATAAAATCAATAGGTTTTAAGAGAAATTCGGCTGTTTAATTTACTGTGACTCTATTATTAATTGTAGCCTGACAAAATAGGGTAGAGTAAAGATAGTGAATTGTGCCAACTTTGTTTGAACTTATTCAAAACTGTTCAGATGGTCTTATTTCATTAATCCTATCTTTTTTCTCTCTACAAAATGCAAAGACCATTATTAATTAGTTCTTATCACTTATAACTACTGTCAATCCCTGTATTTTAGTTTCCACCGTTTCTACTATTTTTTCTCAATCTTTCCTTAATCATGTGTGAACCTTTGCTTTTTCAGTCAATGACATTATTTATTGGAGAAATGTTTTCACTATCAGCCTTAACAATCACTATTAAAATGTGCGCCGATGTTCTGTCTCCTCCTGTATGCGGCTTGGGCTACGGCGAGGCTGCATTCGAGTAAGTTGCGGTTTTCGTATTCGGACGCGGTGTGCGGCTCACCTTGGTTTTGCTTCCAAAACCGCAGTTGGGCGATGGCGCGGCGCAGGCCGGTATCGTTGCGGAGAATGCCTAGATGGTGTTGGTTGAACGCTTGCAGGGCAGGGCGGCTGAATGTGTTTTGGATGCCGTCTGAAAAGATGCCTGCTTCGGCAGATGTACGTTCAGACGGCCTTTGGGACGATACGGCTTGGAATGCTTGTCCGTCTGCGATGGTTTGGGCGGCAAGCCTGGCGGTAACGACGCATTCGAGCAGGGAGTTGCTGGCGAGGCGGTTGGCTCCGTGCAACCCTGTGCAGGCGGTTTCGCCTAAGGCGTAGAGCTGCGGTAGGGAGGTTCTGCCGCTTGGGTCGGTTTGGATGCCGCCGCAGGTGTAGTGCTGCACGGGGCGGACGGGGATGGCTTGGCGCGTGATGTCCAAACCGCATTGGGACAGGCAGTGCCGATGGATGGACGGGAAATGCTGACGGACGAACTCTGCGGGTTGATGGCTGATGTCGAGCGAGACGAAGTCTTGCGTTTGTTTGGCGATTTCGGCGGCGATGGCGCGGGCAACGATGTCGCGCGGCGCGAGTTCGGCGCGGAGGTCGTAATACGGCATAAACCGTTCGCCCTCTTGGTTGGTCAGGATGCCGCCTTCGCCGCGCACGGCTTCGGAAATCAGGAAGGTGCGGCCGTTTTCAGACGGCCTTGCCAAGCCTGTGGGGTGGAATTGGATAAATTCGAGGTTTTCGACTGCGCAGCCTGCGCGTATCGCCATGGCGATGGCGTCGCCCGTGCATTCGGGTGGTGTAGTGGTGGCGGCGTAAATCTGTCCCAAGCCGCCGCCTGCGAGTACGGTATGGCGGGCGCGGATGAGGTAGGTTTCTTGCGTTTGGCGGTCGAGGACGGTCAGTCCGCACGCTGCGTCTGATTCGGTTTGAATGTCCAACGCCATCTGCCGCTCGCAAACGCGGATGTTCGGGTGGCGGCGTATTTGGGCGATCAGCTCTGCATGACGGCTTCGCCCGTGTAGTCGGCGACATGGGCGATTCGGCGGCAGGTATGCCCGCCTTCGCGTGTCAGGTGCAGGCCGTAATGATTCCGGTCGAATGCAACGCCCTGCGCCAGCAGCCATTCGATTGCCGGTTTGCCCTGCGACAGGATGGTGCGGACGGCGGCTTCGTCGCACAAACCCGCGCCCGCTTCCAAAGTATCGGCAACGTGTTTTTCAATGTCGTCCTCTCCCGACCACGCCGCCGCAATCCCGCCTTGCGCATGACGGCTGGCAGTGTCGTCCAGCCGGTTTTTGCACAAAATGACGATGCGGAACGATTCAGGCAGCGACAGGGCGAGCGTCAGTGCCGCCAGCCCGTTTCCGGCAATCAATACGTCGCAATCGGTTTGCATGGTGTTGTCCTTGCTTGTGAGGTCGTCTGAAACGGTATAGTGGATTAACAAAAACCAGTACAGCGTTGCCTCGCCTTAGCTCAAAGAGAACGATTCTCTAAGGTGCTCAAGCACCAAGTGAATCGGTTCCGTACTATTTGTACTGTCTGTGGCTTCGTCGCATTGTCCTGATTTAAATTTAATCCACTATAAGGGGAAGAAATCAATGCCCCGACATATGCGACATGGTATTGAGCAATACCACACCCAGCAAAATCAAACCGATGCTGACAATCCCAATGAAATCAGCTTTCTCACCGAAAAACACCACGCTGACTAAAGCCGTTAAAACCAGTCCCACGCCTGCCCAAATGGCGTATGCTGTAGCCAGCGGCATGGTTTTCAGTGTCATAGACAAGGCCCAAAAACACACCGAAAAGCTGACTACCACGCCAATAGAAGGCCACAGTTTGCTAAACCCGCCACTCAGTTTGAGCATGGAAGAACCGCAGACTTCGCTTAAAATTGCTACAGTCAGAAAGAGCCAGTGCATTTGCATGTTTTTACCTGATAAATGAAAGAAAGTATAATTATATCAATGCAATAAAATAAAAAAACAGTCTTGTTTTTAAAGATTTTTTGTGCGCAAACCCCGTCTTGGGAAAGCAGGCGGGCGGTATTTTCAGGCTGCACCCATTACGAACGGCAAATCAGGCGGGGCCCATGCCGTTGAACGCATCTCCGCGTTTGAGCCCTGCTGCGAAGTCGAGCATACGCTGCAAAGGCAGTTTGGCCGCTTCGCCCAGCTTTCTGTCCAACAGGATTTCGTTGTGTCCGCTTGTCAGGGCGTATTTGATGCCGCCCAGCGAATTCATCGCCATCCACGGGCAGAACGCGCAGCTTTTGCAACTTCCGCCGTTGCCCGCCGTCGGTGCGGCGATAAATTCTTTGTCGGGTGCCTGCTTTGCATTTCGTGCAGGATGCCCAAATCGGTCGCCACGATGAATTTTTTTTCGGGGCGCGAGACAGCGGCTTTGAGCAGTTTGCTGGTCGAGCCGACCACATCGCCCAGTTCGATCACGCTTTGCGGCGATTCAGGATGAACCAGCACCACCGCGTCGGGATGCTCCACTTTCAACGCCGCCAGCTCCTGCCCTTTAAATTCGTTATGGACGATGCACGAACCCTGCCACAACAGCATATCCGCGCCCGTTTCGCGGCGGATGTAGTCGCCGAGATGACGGTCTGGCCCCCAAATCAGTTTCTCGCCGCGCGATTTCAGATACGACACGATTTCTAACGCCACTGAAGAGGTTACCACCCAGTCGGCACGCGCTTTCACGGCAGCGGAAGTGTTGGCGTACACCACCACCGTGCGGTCGGGGTGTTGGTCACAAAACGCTGAAAACGCCTCTTCGGGACAACCCAAATCCAAAGAACATTCCGCTTCCAAATCAGGCATCAGCACCGTTTTTTCAGGGCAGAGAATTTTCGCGCTCTCACCCATGAAGCGCACGCCCGCCACCACCAGCGTACCGGCTTCGTGTTCCGCGCCGAAGCGTGCCATCTCCAACGAATCGCCCACGCATCCGCCTGTTTCCAAAGCCAAATCCTGAATCAGCGGATCAACATAATAATGCGCTACCAAGACCGCGTTTTTCTCCTTCAGCAAAGCCTTGATTTCATCTTTTAGACGGCCTGCCGTCTCGCGGTCGGGGGTGTCGGCAACCTTCGCCCATGCCTGACGGATTTGGCAGGCGGAAGTCGGTGTCTGGATGAGGGGCATATCGTAATCGAACGAACGGCGGGCGGCGGTTTGCATAATGTTTCCTTGTAGCTGTTTTTCAGACGGCATGAAGGTTTGCCGTTTATATTTTGAAATATTTTTATATTATGCTCAACTTGAGTATAATATGCAAGGTCGTCTGAAAACCGCTTTGGTTTACAATAAGGTTTTCTCTTGAATGAAAGCCACGCATGGATGCCTATCCTGAAACAGCGGTCAATCCGCAAAGTATCGTCGAGCTTGTTCCTGTCCTGATCGCCATTACAAACGGCAGCTTGAGGGTTTTGACAGTTGCCCAGGGAGAGCTCTTACCCAATGGCTTGCTTGCACCACTTCGCCACTCTCTGCAAGCAGGAGTCAGGATGTGGGTTGCCAAACAGACATCACAGCCTATGGGCTATGTAGAACAGCTTTACACGTTTGTAGATACGAGCCGCCAAAATGAACAAGGCCTGCCTGTCTTATACGTTAGCTATTTGGGACTGGTGCGCGAGGCGGCCGACAACATCCTGCATCCCGATGCGAAATGGCAGGACTGCTACTGCTATTTCCGTGGGAAGATTTGCGTAGCGCCGGTATGCAACACGAGACCATTGTCAGCCGCCTGCGCATTTGGGCAAACTCGGCGGATACGGAGGAAATGCGTCAGAAGCGGCTCAAGCGCATTCATTTGTGCTGGGGGGTAGAACCTGAAAACTGGTCGGAAGAATACGTTTTGCAACGCTATGAAATGCTGTATGAAAGCGGACTGATAGCGGAAGCCGCCGAGCCGCAGGCAAACTTCGACTTCGCGCTCACGGGGCAGCCCATGCGCCACGACCACCGCCGCGTACTGGCGACAGCCTTATCCCGCCTACGCGCCAAAATCAAATACCGCCCCGTAATTTTTGAACTGATGCCGCCCGAATTTACACTACTGCAACTGCAAAACAGCGTCGAAGCCATCAGCGGCCGATTGTTGCATAAGCAAAACTTCCGCCGCCAGATTCAGCAGCAAAACCTCATCGAGCCGTCGGATACCGGCGTATCAGGCAGTAAAGGCCGTCCTGCTCAGCTTTACCGCTTCCGCGACGATGTCTTACCCGATCAGCTGATTTCTGATATCGGACTGCCGCTGGGTAGCCGCTAACTGATTTTCAGACGGCCTCAAATTAAATTTTGCCTCTTCAGTGCAACATCAATCTTTTTCAACAAAGGAAACCCCATGTCGTCTGAAAACAATCTTCTTCCTCTACCCGATACCCTGTTGCGCCCCATGGTAGAACAAGCCTTGAGCGAAGATTTGGGTAGGCGCGGCGACATTACGTCCGCCGCCGTCATCGCACCCGACAAAACTGCCAAACTCTTCCTCGTCAGCCGCGAAGACGGCGTCATCGCAGGCATGGACTTGGCGCGCCTCGCCTTTCAAACGATGGATCCGTCAGTCCGTTTCCAAGCCAAAATCCGAGACGGACAAGCCGTCCGCGCAGGTCAGACGCTTGCCGCCGTCGAAGGCAACGCTCGCGCACTGCTTGCCGCTGAACGCACTGCACTCAACTACCTCACACACTTGAGCGGCATCGCCACCGCCACCAATCGCGCAGTAGCCGAAGTTGCCGGTTACAATGTGGACATCGTGTGCAGCCGCAAAACCATCCCACTGCTTCGCGTCCTGCAAAAATACGCAGTCAGAGCAGGTGGGGGTGTGAACCACCGCATGGGCTTGGACGACGCCGTACTCATAAAAGACAACCACCTTGCCTATTGCGACAGCATCGCCCAAGCCGTACGGCAGGCAAAGCAAGCAGTCGGATCGTTGACCTGCGTGGAAATCGAAGTAGACACATTGGCACAACTGGATGAAGCCATAGCGGTGGGTGCGGAACGGATTTTGCTGGACAACATGGACGACGAAACCTTGAAAGAAGCGGCAAACCGCTGCCACACGCAAACCGCCCACATACACACCATCTATTGCGAAGCATCGGGCGGCATCGGCTTCGACCGCCTGAAGCGCGTGGCACAAACCGGCGTGGACGGCATCGCCCTCGGCTATCTGACCCATAGCAGCCGTTCGCTGGACATAGGGTTGGATTTCGTGGCTTAAATTTTGAGTTTGCTATAAAGCAAAGGCCGTCTGAAATATAGACGTTTTATTTTTCAAACAGCCTTTTTAATTCCAAAGCGGAAGATATAAAAAAATTTTTGCAGGTTAGCTTCAACTTTCATATAACATGAAAGAGTAGGGCATAACTAAGCCATCATGTAAAAAAAGCCGTCTGAAACCCAATGTTCAGACGGCTTTTTTTACTCCCAAAAATGATTAATTGGTCATTACCATTTTCCAGTTATCCCAATACGGATTGTCCTACCCGGTGCGGGCAGATAAGAGCGGCTCATCGGGTCGAGGTAGTAGCGGTTGGTCAGGTTGCTGCCCACCAGCTCGGCAGTCAGGTTTTTGCCGATTTTGTAGCGCAGGTAGGCGTCCCATACCGCGACAGGCTGCCAGCGCATATCGTTATATTGGGGTTTATGATTAGTTCCCATATATTGATTGAATACGTTGTAGTAGGGCTGCCACGCATCATTGCGATTTTCATAGACGCGGCTGTGGTAATGAAGGCGCACGCCTGTTTCCAGTCTGTTGGCAAGAAAGCGGCTGCCCAATTCGGCATCAATCGACCAGCGTGGTTGAAGTGCGCTTGCCAGATAGCCCGAATCGGTCAAGCCGCCGTGGTTGCAGACAGGACGATTCATAGTCTTACCGTTTTTCACAAAATAGCTTGAATCAACCATGCCCTCTGTTGCGGATGTCCAAAGGAAATTTTCGTCGTACATTTTGTTTTTCAGGCTGCGGAATACGTTCAGGCTGCCGAAGACGCGTCCGGTATCGAAGCGGGTGGACAGCTCGACACCACTGCGGATTTGTCTGTCGAATTGTTCGAATTCGAGATTGCTGTCCCTATCGATAACGTTTTCGGTCTTGTTATGGAAGTAATTGACGCGGAAATCCGCTTTTTTCATTTTCGGTAACAGCCCCGTCAAATCATGGATGTAGCCGACTTCCCAGTTTTTGGCGTGTTCGGGCCGCCAGCCATAGCCCATGCGGTTGAATGAGCCGGCGGCGGTAGAAAAGCCATAAGTCCCTTCAAAAATGCTGGGGTAGCGCAGGGTTTCGGTATAGCGCAGATAGGCGCGGCTGTAATCAGTAAAATTGACAGTGGCAGAAAATGCGGGCACACAACCGCTGCCTTTCTGCTTCATTGCCCTCTGCCTTTCGGCTTCGATCATTGGCGTTGTGTAAACACTTGCACTGGCTGCGTAGTATTTAGGTACAAATTGCGGACTGTCCGGAATAGACGGGTCATATACAGGATTGGGGACTTTGGTGTGCAAATCAGGAATGCTGCCATTGGTAAGGGGATGATCCTGCATATTCAGACGGCCTTTATCGTCTTTCAACCAATAGAAATCCACCTTTTCATTAGGATTGACCCATGTTTCGCGATCAACTGTCAAAGTCGGAATAAATTGTGAATTGACTTGAAACGAAGTCAGGCTAATTTGTTTATGTTTTTTTCTTTGTTCTGAATATTCGTCCGCCATATATAAAGCATAATCAAGACTGCCATTTGCCAAAGCATCGTCAATTGCCTTGTAATCCGCGTATTCTTGCGGCGTAGCAACCCTGCCGATCGAATATTTTATCCCCCTGTTCATTTCTAACGGATAGCCGGTCTTATACGTGCCGCTTTCCAAGCGTTTGCTTTTATCCTGAAGCTGGAAATTGGTATATCGTCCGCCTGCCGTCAAAGTCAGCCAACGGAAGGGTTCGTAGCGGAAATTAAAGCCCAGATTGTATTCTCGCCGCTTGCCGTTTCGAGGTACGCCGTATTGGTTCAATTCATAATTTGCCCTGATGGTGCTGTTTTCGAGTTCTTCCCGATATTTGTCGTATCCTCCCCGCTCCAGCTCGTCTGAAAAAAATCATTGCGCGATGTCAGTTTTTCGTTTTGAAAATCGCCCATCAAGGTCAGCGACAGTTTGTCGCTCAATTTCATACGGTTGGAGAATTGAAAGCCTGTACGGTTGTTACGGGCGTAATAGGCATTGCCTTCAATGGTGTTGAAGCGTCCGTTGGTATTAGGCGTTTCGGGTTTGGGCGGTTTTGGGGTTCCAAAGCCTGCATCCAGCAATTCTCGACGTTCTTCGGGCGTAGCTTTTTGCCATCTGTCGTACTCGTCCCATGCTATTTGAAATTTGTTGTCCTCATAAACGGTATCGCCGGGTGAGCCGCCTGCGGTATTGGTTTTGGAATTGGTGCGCGTTGTCCAAAGCGTGGCATCGAAATCTATCCAACGGCTGCCCTCGGGCTTCCACGAATAGTCGATATTGTAGGAACGCTGTTTTACCCATGCCTGCGGCCATTCGGCAATTTTGTTGAGGACGGACGCATCCCAACTGATGGGGCCGATAATGCGCGAAGGCATGATTTCGCCGAACGTGGAATCGGTATGGCGCAGGCCGAATTTGAGCGTTTGGTGGTTCGGCAGACGGAAGGTGGTTTTACCTACCCATGATTTGGTTTCGAGCGAGGTATTGCTGACTTCTCCGCCCGGATGATAAAAAAGTCCGATCTTGGCAATATCGGGTGCGCCCAGCATGTTTTCACTGCCGAAAAATTTCTCACCCTTGGCAGCGGCTTCTTCTTGACGACGTTTCAATTCGTCTAAAGTTTCTTGTGTCCAAGGACCGATATAACCGTAGCGTTCCGCCCCTTTTTTGCCGGAGAAATAATTGCCTTTACTGCGGTAGGCGTAGGCGAGCATGGCATCGAAATTGTCCTGCTTGGTGGCAGCGGCAATGCGGTAGGCTTTATCCTCCCCAAATTTATTGCGTCCATTGAAACGCTGGTCGATTCGGTCGGTATCGTCAAAAACGAACGCCAAATACCGCCCGTTGCTACTGCGGGAACAGGCAGGGTTCGATAATCACCGAATGTTCATAAGCATTCTCACGCCGCTTGATGGAATTATTGGCAGCCTCCGCCTTCACTTCAAATCCGTATTTCTGCCCTTCGGGGATAATATCGTCGGCATCGATGGTTTTCAGGGCGACGGAGCCGCCTATGCCGCTTTTCATATCGTGGCTGAACGAGGGGCCTTTTTCGATGGAAACGCTGCTGATGATGTTGGGGTCGACGTAGTTGCGGTTGTTTGCGCCTGCGTAGCCGCGCCAGACGGTAATCGCCTGCTCCGTGCCGTCGATGGTAACGGGAATCCGTCCTTGACCTTGCACACCGCGTATATTGGGGTCCAGCGCGCCGCTGTTGCGCGCGTCACCGCTGTAAACACCGGACATGCTGCTTAAAAGGTCGGATACGGTGTTGCCTTTGAAGGTCTCAACTTCGTTTTTGCCTTTGTAAAGATTGACGATTTTGCGGGTATAAACGCGGTTTTTACCGATTTCATCCTTATTTCGAGTTCCTTTGACAGTTATAGTATCGAGAATAACTGTCGAATTATCTGCAGCATAAACGGCAGGGACGAAACCAATGGCGGCGATGCAGGCGGAGAGGGTGGTGACTTTGGTCGGTTGCATAGAATGTATCCATATAACTTGGTTGGTAAGGCTGTCTGAATGAGACAGACCGAATAGATACGATTACACTCTGACTAAAATAATACAAATAAGTTTGATTATTATTTATAATTTTATGGAATTCTAACTTGTTTTTAATAATATAGAAATGTTTTTTGAGATTTGATTAATAGAATAGGGAGGGGAAGCGGTAGAGATTATTGAGCCGCTATTTCGAGATTATGGGAGTTATTTCTGACACTGCACCGTAAATTGCTCTATGCCCGGGCAGTCTATTTGGGGCAGAACAAAGTAAGTGTGCAAAGCCATCTGAAGGCGATGTGTTTGAACCTTTTAGCAGCTAGCAGGCTAAGTGTGCCAGTTGCTGCCTAAAGGCGGCCGGATGCCTGATTAATCAGGTATCCAAGGGGGATTAAGGGGGGATTTAAGTAGAATCAGTAGATATTTGAAACAAAAACAGCCGAAAACCTGTGTTTAGATTTTGGCTGTCGGTGGAAAAGGAATTTTGCAAAGGTCTCAATTTTTAAGTACAGATACTTCACAAAACCTATATTTATCAAAAGAAATTTTGATAGTAGTCAATTAAAAGACGTTCCAACTTTGTTGTGAATAAGGATAAATATCTTAAAAATGGAAGATGAAACACTCTCTCCAGTTTTATTTGAGCTGGATAGACAGAGTTTCGTCTGCCAAATTGAGAAAATTTGTAAAAAATACTTGATTCTCGGTATATAGCATAATTATCTCTCCTTTATCATCGAAAAAAATTAGCAGAACATTTGGGACAATATTCTTTATGTCAGACTCAAGATGATCAAGTACTGATTCTACGGTTTTTTGATACAAGAATTCTTCCTATTTTGAAAAAAGCATTATCTGATAAGCATCGGAAGTATTTTTTTCCTATCATAAAATGGTTCTATCCTGATATAGTTGGATAATGGCATTTGATTGAGAATCAACCTGTCAACAATATTTCTAAATTAAAAGGAATTTTGGAATTATGATGTTGAATATGAAAATATTTTGGATGGGACAATCCCCTATACCGTGTTTTTGGAGATTTGTGAATATTCGATACAGTCAGAGGATATAAGTGGAAATATTAAGTCTAAGCTGTGAAAAGATATCAATAATGAATTAGGAAAAGAAGATATTAGTTCCTCATTATTTTTAATAAACGAATCTATTGAGCGATATTCTAAGTCATTACCAAATAAGTTGGAACAATAGAAGAATTCTTAAAGATGGTAGTTCAACTTGGGGAGATATGGTTGTTGTGTTTGGTAGTGCGCAGGAGCATTATATCTATATTTATACCTGTCCCCATGAATTGGGACATTCGTTCGGATTGCCCCATACATTTGAGGTTAATACTCATTATTATAAATTTCATCGGGGATTGACAGAAAATTATATGGATTACCTACAAGCAGATGATGGCAGACCAAACCCATTCTTTAAGGAAAGTAAATCAGTTTTCACTTTTTATAAATGGCAATGGGATATTATGAGAAATGATAAAAGTATGAAATAGGTAAATAATGAATATTCTTGATAAGAAATTAATTATGCCGTTATGTTTGATAGTGATAGTAGCGTGCAATAATCAACCGAATTTAATTCAAAAAAAGAAGCAGGATGTGGAGGCTGTTCAAACCACAACTTTCCCGCATTTTGAATGCCATTCCTCGGAGTATAAATTTAATACCCTTGGGGGGCTGCCTCCGCCCCCATCTGTGGCAACAGTCTTGAGCATATCAGCTGTACAGGAGTTTGATGCACCTTTTAGAAATGTTCATCGCCTCCCCATCACTATGAACAAAGAACTGATTGTTCCAAATTACAGGAGTTAGGTTTTCGAGAAGACGATAATGATGAAGTAAAAACAGAAAAAGGGAAAAATTTATATACCTATCAAGTTTTAGGTCATAAGGATTCCGCTTTATATATATCATTGAAAGACTTTATCGAACCTTATTGCGCATATCGAACGGAAGTCTATTTAAATCAATCAGGTCGTACTATCAATGGAGTGGAAATATTGATTGGAAATGATGGACGTCTCTTAAAAGACACCACTATCCCTGATCTAGTCATCTCTACCATTAATCATAAAAACAAGCCTGAAAACCTGTTTAAAGACCTGCTGGACAAACATATCCAAAACATCGAAGCCTTTAAACAGAAACAATCACTCAACGAAGAGCTGATCTGTACGCGTGCCATATATGATGGGATTACCTATGAGATCAACTCGTTTGGCGGTGGCAGGCAAACAAAGCTGCAAATCTATCGTTATAAAAACGGCAAGAAATCTCATTAATAGGCTGTAGGAGTGAATTAGCCAGTGTAGTCAGGTTGAAAACCCAACATTTATCAAGGTTACCTAAATTTATACATTTCAGACGACCTTTTCAGTTAAAAATAGTAAACCACTCAGAAACGCGGTAAAATACGCTCCGTTTCCAACACGACGCCTAGATCAGCAGCCTGTTGCCGCCTAAAAGGCGGTCCGGATGCCCAATTATGGGGTGTCCGGGGAGGATTAAGGGGGCATTTGGGTAAAATCAGTAGTGATTGGAGGTGAAAACAGCCGAAAACCTATGTTTGGATTTCGGTTGTTGGAGGAAAGGCTTTTTTGCAAAGGTCTCAGCCTTTGTATGGAAACCAGTAGCCAAAATCCCTCCACCACAATCTTCGGAAACGCCTGGCTGTAATCCTTGCCTTTATCGGCAATCGTCAGTGCAATATTGAATGCCACATCGGTATAAAGCTTGGCAACGGTGGGATGGTTTTCCTGCGAAGCCTTAGCCCTACCGCTATCCATCGCTTCGCGCACTGCCAATGTGAGCGGCAGTTGGCCCAAAAGCGGCACGTTCAACCTTTCAGCCAAGGCCTTGCCGCCGTCGCTGCCGAAAATTGCTTCGCTATGGCCGCAGTTGGAGCAGATGTGTACTGACATATTCTCCAGCACGCCGAAAATCGGGATATTGACTTTGTCGAGCATATTGCTGCAAAGCCTGGCTTACCATCGGCCCGCGCCAAACCACGGCCTGATCGGTATCGACCCAAAAGCCGATGTACATTACTTGAATGTCGCCGTCCACCTCCACGGGAATCAGTTTTTGTTTTCCTGTTCGGGCTTGCGGTCTTGCACGCCCAGCATGGTCGGCTGTCTGAGACCGTACAAATCAGCATCCAGCACACCCATACGCGCCATGGCCATCGCCAGGTTGGCAGTGGTGGTGGATTTACCCACGCCGCCCTTGCCCGAGGCCACGGCGATGATATTTCACGCCTTTAATGGTCGCCAGGCCGGGCTGCACTTTGTGCGTGGCAATTTCGGTGGCGATTTCGATATGCAGCGGCAGGGTATTGCCTGCGGCAGCCAAGGCCGTCTGAACACGCTCGGACAGCCCGTCCCACAAATGTGCGGTCGGAAAACCGAAAGATAACTCGATATGCAGGCTGTCTGCTTCTTCATGCAGTTTTTTAACGGCTTTTTCGCCGCCCAGGGTGCGTTGCGTGCCGGGCAGTTGGATATTTTCCAAAATTAGTGTGTAGTCAGGTGTTTTTTTCGTTTAAACATGATTATTTCAACTTACTGCAGATGATGGGAAATTTGCTGTCTTCATTCATATGCAATGCCGCCACATCCAGTTTTTTAACGGTATATTCGCGCATTCCTTTAATTTCCTTTTGCTCCTCTACAGCCTGTTTCATGCTGGCAAACATCGCATCGTCTAATCTCCGTTCTAACGTGCCTATTTTCGCCAGGTCGTGCACCCTCTCAACCTTTTCCTCACGGACTATGGTTTCCAGCCTGTTGCCCTCCAACAGCCAAGTTCCGCTTTCGGTTGTGCGGTAAATTGCAGTTTTAACGCCTTGTTTTGGCGTATCTGTTTCCAGAGGGATATACATATCCGTATAAGACTTGATTTTTTTATCGGTGGAAAATGTGAAAGTGGATTTGAAGGAAGAACTGTCGGATTTGCCGGGCGGGACACATGTCCAAGTACCGGCCAACCTCTCCTCTTGCAACCCACCCGCCCAAGCCGTAGCAGACAATAGGATAAAAAGCCATATAGGCGTTACTCGTCTAAACATTGGAATCTCCTTGATCATTGTGCAGGGGTATTTTAGCAGATTGAACAGGCTGAGACCTTTGCAAAAAAGCCTTTCCTCCAACAGCCGAAACCCAAACACTGGTTTTCGGCTGTTTTCGCCTCCAATCACTCCTGATTTTACCCAAATGCCCCCTTAATCCTCCCCGGACACCCCATAATAAGGCATCCGGACCGGCCTTTTAGGCGACAACAAACACACTTAGCCTGTTGGCGGCTTTCAACAGGTTTAAACACATCGCCTTCAGATGGCTTTGTGCACTCACTTTCAGCAGACCAAAATAGGCTGCCCAGGCGTGGCGGAATTTACGGTGTAACGTACCAAAGCTCTGTTCAACCACATAAGGGTCTTCGACAAATATCGGTTACGTTTGGTTTGCGCTTCCGACAGAGGACGATTACGGTGGGCTTTGCGCATAATGCCGTCCTGCAGTCGACGCTCTTTCAGATGTTGCCGGTTTTCCTCACTGTCATAGCCTTTGTCGGCATAAACGTTCGTAAACTGTCGTCACTTTATCACTCATTATGGGCGTAATGGAATAGGGCAGGGTAAAGACTTCAATTTCTCACCATACTGCCTTTCAGACGGCCTCCTTCCCATTCATCCCTTTTCCTTTACCATCGGCACGATCACAGATACCATATCTTTGTCATACTATTCCATTTGATAAGAAGGTACTCATGATGAAACCGACAACCACTGTATTGCTGACAGTTTCCCTACTTGCTGCATGTACTCCCCCTGCTGTTTCCCCACTTACAGAACAAAATCCCTCTGCAACGACTGCTTCTTCACCTATCGATAGCGCCTATTGGACCGAACAGCCTTATTGCAGCGGTCGCTATCAATTACGCCTGCCGTCTAAGCGTCGTCACGGCAGTACACACATTGATTACAACGGCTGGAGCGTAATGGTTATGTTTAACGACTGGAATAGAAATGTTAGGAATATCAACGAGTTTAAACAAAATGGTAGAGCAGGAACAAAAATTGTTGTTGACACCCGCACTCTAATTCCGGGGCAAGCGATGATGCAGGTAACGCGAGGGGGATTTCATTGGGAAAACATTATCGGGAAGGATGGCATGCCATACGAAAGCCGATTTATATTTTAAGCTGGATACTAACGACGCCTATATAGTACGCAGCTTTTTCTATATCCCGGCGGACAATAAAAAAGCACCTGCTAACTGGAAAACCAAAGAGAAAGAATTGATAGATGGCATGGAGAAAAAATTCCGCCAAGATTTCCTGAATAATTTACGTGTACGGCAAGAATTTGAAGTGCCGAGTCGGCATGGTATCTGCCTGATAGGTGGTTTTATTGCGGACGATGGCAAAAAACCGTTTACAGCGCATACTACTGTTGAATTTGCCAAGCAACACGATATGAGTCTGGAAATCATGCATGGTGACGAGCTTAAGAAAGGCGAACCGACGCTGCTGCAACGGGATATTGCTCCGGAAAAAAGCGCATTGGCAAAAATCTTTAAAATCACAGGCTACCGTACCATCCGTCAAGGCCCGCGTACCATTAACGGCATGTCTGGTACGGAAACTGATTAAGTGGGATGGTAACAAATATATGTTGATTTGGGAGCGAGACGGCGGCAATCTGCGCATCATGATGCAGTTTGGTACCGAGAAGAAAGATGGAACGAAGCGCAGCGAAGCCGAAATCCTCGCTATCTGGGACACCGTGCTGCCAACGTTGAAGCCGGTTGAGTAAATAGGCAGGCCGTCTGAAAAGCCAAAACTGCCAGCCAAATCCCTGCCATGCTTCAGGAAGTCTTAACCTGTTTTCGTAAGGCTGCGGCATCAAGATGAAGAAAGGATGAAAATTGTGGAAATGGAATTAAATGAAGCTATGCTTGAGTTTTTAGAATCTGCTGATGATAAAGAATTTACTCGATATACTTTTGAGTCAATGATTGATCAGCCAGAAGTTCGTGCTTTATTGGAAACTGAAGGGTTATTCGATAATCTATATGAAGAAGCCAAAAATTTTGGTTTAGACAGAAACATTAGAGATTATATGCTGACTATGGTCTCTGCTCCAGATAAGGCACGTTTAGGCTTAAAGCAAGCATTGGCAGGAAATCCGGTAGACGCTTGGGGATACCCGATTGATAAAGATGATCTATTAAACGACTTTATCAGTTTCTATACATGGCAGGAAACAGGTCAAAATTACAAAACTGTATTGGAAGAAAAGGAAGGATAGTATTAATGGTCGTTCAAGCAGTTTTTATATGCGGCTTTTTAGTAGCAGGTGCAATATTACTTGCAACCAATAGTCGTCGTCCAAAGCAACAAATACATCTTCCCAAGATGGGCAAGGACGATCAGGTTTTATTAGGAGCCGTAGTTAGCGGCTCCTTAAGCCCATTGATGATAGCAACCTTTTATCAAGAAGTTAGGGCGGTCATCCAGGTAATTAAGGAGGATACTGTTATTCCTGCCAAGCCAGCGGGGACGGTAGAAGCTGACATATCTTTCAGCAACCAAAGATGGCAAAACCTTCTAAGATTAAATACAACGGCTACAGGTGTCTTATCAAAACTGGATCAATGGCACAAAAATAATAAAAAATGCAATTGTGAAGTTAAAGGAACGATGAAACTAAGATCAAGTGTACAACTTGTGTGGTCTGCTTTATTTCAATGGACTATTGTATCTGTATTAGATTTACGAAATTTTAAAAATAGCCTGCTTAGGAACGGACAAGTTTACTATCTATATATTGGTCATGGGAACACTCCTACAGGTAGAAATGAGTCTCCCAAATTATTAAAATTTAATTTAGGAACTATGTCTGACTTACGAAACTATGATTTAGAGAAGCTAAATGAGAAAAATTTCCGAGCGATACAGATTACCGAGTTTCATTACTATGGTGTTAATTTTGATGGATATTGGCCAAGCTATTGTACATTTGTAGAAACCAAGTATGGGTATTCTAATAATAGTAAATTCGCAGAAAATAGGTCTACTTGGTTAAACCAGATTCAAAGGCAACTTAATGCAATCCATATCGCTAATCAGCAAACAACCTGTCCGTTAGAATGTCCTATGGTATGGGTATTTTCAAATAAGGAAGCATTAGTATACTTTGAAAAAAATATAAGACCAAAAGTAGGATATAAGAATATATTTTCATTTTTAGTGTCACCTAATGAAATTAAATTTTTACAAAATTTATAATGAATGGAAATTAAATGAATAAAATACACTTAAGGGTTATTTATCTTAATATTAGTTCATCACCTGAATATATTATTCGTAATTTAGAAAAAAATTCTATAAAACTTATCTTTTATCAAGGTTTGAGGGTGAATCTATCTTTGTGGAATTTCAGGGAGCAAATAAATTTGTTGAAAAACAACCAGTTTATTGGGGAGAAAAAAATATAAAATTTATAAGATTAATTCTGAAACTTACACTACGTATAAGGATAGTATAATTGAGATAGAATTACCTGTTATTGAATTTAAAGAAATGATAAAAGCTTCCTTATAAATCTGAATATACGCAAGAAAATAAAAAGTGTATTTGGGATTACATTTGGAAATTTACCAACTGATGATATGTATAAAGTACAAAAGCGGCTCATTTAAAAAAATAATCGCAATAACTTTTTTTCAAATTAATATAAATCAACATGCAAAGCAAACTTTTAATATCAGTTTAGAGTTAATTTTAAATAAAGCTGATATAGATAAAAATTTAGCTAAACAGTGGTTACTGCATTTTGTTGAATACTATAAATCTAAACTATTCACTTATGGGATACAGCGTTTTTATCCCGAATGGACTTCTGCAGAACCTGTTTTCCTAGACCGTCTGGCTATAGACTGGTTTACTTTTCTTCCAGCCGAAATTCTGCCGGAAGAGGTACCGAGTGCGCATGAGATTGTTTATGTCCCAAACTGGGGCAGTATTATTATCAGTACGGAAGAACCATACGACTTTCAAAATCCCGAAATGCGCAAAATTGGTGCGGCAATCGAAAAAGAGCTTTACGATTTAGGCTTATTGCCAATTACAGCTTCAGGCCACTCTCCTGCAATTTGGGAACTCCCCTTTATCAGTCGCGAACAGCGTTTGAAAAACAGAGTGAAATAGATACAATGAGTTATCTGATAAGCTGATACCTTTGCAAAATTCCCCAAAATCCCCTAAATGTCTTGGTGGGAATTTAGGGGATTTTGGGGAATTTTGCAAAGGTATCAGACTTGTTGAGAAAAGGCTGGGGGATATAAATAAAAAGGCCGTCTAAAAAATTTCAGATGGCGGCGGATTCGCATTTCAAGTGCAACTTTCCCTAACAGAAAAAGGCCAGTATGCGGTAGCATACGGCCTTTCCTGCAAGAAAGATTGCCATGAGCTACACACAACTGACCCAAGACGAACGATACCACATCCAATACCTATCCCGCCACTGCACCCTCACCGAAATCGCCAAACAGCTTAACCGCCACAAAAGCACCATCAGCCGAGAAATCAAGCGGCACTGCTTACAAGGGCAACAATACAGTGCCGAAAAAGCCCAGCGGCAAAGCCGGACTATCAAACAGCGTAAGCGACAACCCTATAAGCTCGATTCGCAGCTGATTCAGCACATCGACACCCTTATCCGCCGCAAACTCAGTCCCGAACAAGTATGCGCCTACCTGTACAAACACCACCAAATCACGCTCCGCCACAGCACCATTTACCGCTACCTTCGCCAAGACAAAAGCAACGGCGGCACTTTGTGGCAACATCTCAGAATATGCAGCAAACCCTACCGAAAACGCTACGGCAGCACATGGACCAGAGGCAAAGTACCCAACCGTGTCGGCATAGAAAACCGACCCGCCATCGTCGACCAAAAATCCCGCATCGGCGATTGGGAAGCCGACACCATCGTCGGCAAAGGCCAGAAAAGCGCATTATTGACCTTGGTCGAACGCGTTACCCGCTACACCATCATCTGCAAATTGGATAGCCTCAAAGCCGAAGACACTGCTCGGGCAGCTGTCAGGGCATTAAAGGCACATAAAGGCAGGGTGCACACCATCACCATGGATAACGGCAAAGAGTTCTACCAACACACCAAAATAACCAAAGCATTGAAAGCGGAGACTTATTTTTGCCGCCCTTACCATTCTTGGGAGAAAGGGCTGAATGAGAACACCAACGGACTCATCCGGCAATACTTCCCCAAACAAACCGATTTCCGCAACATCAGTGATCGGGAGATACGCAGGGTTCAAGATGAGTTGAACCACCGACCAAGAAAAACACTTGGCTACGAAACGCCAAGTGTTTTATTCTTGAATCTGTTCCAACCACTGATACACTAGTGTTGCACTTGAAATCCGAATCCAAGGGCCTATAAAGTTAACGTCCCTTGCTGTTGTTAAGATAAGTATTAAAACTTATAAAATTAGATAAGGAAACTTTATGAATAAAATGCTGGTTTTTATTTTTATTTTTACTTCATTGTATTTGTTTATAGGTATTGTTGATAGAACAGGAGAATTTGATAATAATTATATACTTTTTTTTAAAAAACCGTGGTTTTTTCAGAGCATATACTACGACTCCATAGGAGAGCGTGATATACAAGATGTACCTAAAGAGCAATTGAAACAATACCTATTATATTGTAATGCTAATATTTTTAATGAATTTCCATGTACTGTAGAGGCACAAGAGGAAGTAAAAAAAATATTTGAGTGACTTGTATTAAGTCCAAATGAGTTAGAGAATATCAATACACATAGAAAACTTTTTCAAACGCACCACTAGTATGATACTAATGGCACACAATGCTCGAGTGCTGTACCTTAGATTAGAAATCCAATATTTATAAAGGTTGTCTGAGACTTTTCAGACGGCCTGCTTATAAAGTAAAATTAAAATAGGCAAGAGAAATTATGTTTAAAAGAATTACTTTAATAGTAACTATTTTGATGGCTATAATTTCGTCTTATTCTTATTTTAGATATAGTGCATATTGTTATTATAAAGAAAAGACTTTGTCTAGTTATAAGATTCCCAGTGATGGAGACCAATGTGCAAGATTTAACGTAAGTAAAAATAAAAATATTGTTGTTTGCCTTGATAATGTAGGAAATTTTTCAGGCATAGACGGCCTTTATTCCGGAATATATTTATATGATGATCAAGGGGAACTGCTATCTTTTTATTATCTTCATAACGAAGTTTGGCAAAGTATGCCGTTAGATTTAAATTTGAATGAAGAAGGTATATTTAATTTAGGCCTATATGCTCAAACAGAATCCTTTTCTATAAATCCATCTATTTTTCATAGGATAGAAGCAAAATTTATTGACACTCTATGCTATAAATAAATTTTTTTATCTATATAATTTAGTATCTTAAAAAGATAGATAAGGATCTGTTGATATTTTTCATACCTAAAAAGAATATCATTGTCTCCAAAAAAATTGAAGTATTTTTGAAATAATAGGCAAAGTTTATGAAAAAAAGAAAAATAGTGAAATGGTTTGGTTTCTTTATATTGATATTTGGATTAGTTGAGTATTGGCGGATAACGGGGATGGGAGAAGAGATAAAAAATCTTTCCGTGAGCAGTGATTGTTATCAAAATAAATACTTAGTGAATTATCAAGAAGGTTCTTGTGGACTATATTTTATGCAAAATCCTGAAGCAATTTACCGTGAATTACGCTACAAAGATAACCCCGAATGTGAGTATTTATATCAACATAAAGTAGAACGTTTAGAACAAATAGAATTGGAAAAAAAGATTTTGGCAGATAATCGCAGAATTTTAAAGAATAGAAAAACTTTTGCCTGTACGGGATGGAACGGCTTTAGGACAGCAATCTTTATTGCCGATGAAAAGGATAATTTGCTCTACTATTATCGAGATACATCCCTATTTGGCACTGAATTGGTTCCTGAAAATTTTGCAAGACCCTCTATCGATGATAAATATATTGGCTGGAGTGGCGGTCCTGTTGCCCCACTGCATCCCAATCTCATTCAATGGATAGATGCAAAAATTATACAGTGGCTGGTTGAGTTGTTTTATTGAGCAGAAAGAGCTCCACTTTGAACTAACTCTCAGTTTATCTTTTACCAAATTTATGATGAAAAGGCACAAGAAATAGGTAAGCAACCATCTGCAAGTCCTTCCTCTGCTACAGGAACAGCTAGTCGACCAAAGAGAGATAACGGTGCAACATACATCTCCCCAATTAAGGTAGAGAAATGAGGTAAAGCAAGTAAATTCCGTGGATGGGAAGCCTGTTACAGTGGTTAAGAAGAATAGAGAAATACATAATCAAAATGAAATAAAAATTAATAAACGTCATCCTCAATTTCAAGATAAAGTGAGAATATTTATTAAAAAAGCGTATGAACAACATTAAATTAAATTAAATTAAATTAAATTAAGAATTATGCAGGGATAAATAGGATGATTTGTATGCAAAGGGAGAACAATGCCTGGATCAATAGTAACAAAAGTAAAAGGAGGGAAAAGGAATCATAATTTTGGACTCGCAATAGATGTGTTTCCAATCTGGCAAGATGGCAGGATCCACATGAAAAAGGAAGATGATGCAGAGAATATTAGATTACTGAAATTAATCGTACATATAGGAATTTAAGAGGGGTTAGCATGGGGAGGAAATTGGAAAATTTAAGGATTATCCTCATTTCGAATTGAAGGTTGGTAAAAATATGGCTCAACTAAGAGCAGCTGTAAAAGCTGCAGGTGGTGATCCTTTAGCTGTTAAATATGATATTTAGATGGAGTTGTTATGAAATCATTAAATATAATGCTAGCAATATTTACATTCTTTGTCTTATTATGTCAGAATGCATACGGAGTAAATTTAATTTTTACTTCTGAACTTGATGATGAAGAGTCAAGTTTAGAGGGAAGGGAACTAAAACTATTTAAAGATAGGTTAAATCATTGTTTTATTACTTCAACTTACTATGGTGAGACAGGTAAATCTTTGTATGTATATAATTTTAAAAAGGGAAATACGTTAAGTTCAGGTACGTATAAGGAGTTTAGGTTTAAGGATGGTTATATTTCTAAAGATAAAAAAATATATATATACTAATTAATAAGAAAGAATTAAATATTAATCATACTGAGGTTAGAAATGATTTTTACTAATTTAATTAAGAGAATACCTAAATCAATTATTATTGAAAATTGTGATGATTAATTGTCTATATAATCTATAAGTAGTTTTATAATGATGCCGTCTGAAAAATATTTTCAGACGGCTTTCCTCCGTCCAAAGCAGTCAATGCCGCCTACCGTGTCGAAATTACCGCCACCTCGACCGATTCCTCTCTGCCGCTGTCTTCCTACCTCAACCAGCACGCAGCGTTTGAAATTCGTCCGCAGGAAGGCTTACTGTCGGAAGTGGTCAGTGCATTCGGGGCTGCTTCAGACGACCCGCCGGCAAAGCAATGGCAGGGCATTATCACCTCATGCGAGAAGTTGTCGGTTTCCAAGGATGAAACCGTTTACCGCTTTGTTTTAGAGCCGCGCTTCGCGGCTTTAAAACATTTCCAAACCTCCCGGCTGTTCCAACACCAAACCGTCCCCGACATCGTTGCCGCCGTCTTCAAACACCACGGCTTCTCCGGTGTCGACTACCGTTTCCAAAAGAGCCGCAGTTACAGCGTACGCGAGTATGTCACCCAGTATCTCGAAAGCGACTTCGACTTTATCAACCGTCTGTGTGAAGAAGAGGGTATCTGGTATGCCTTCGAACAGCATGAACAACATGGCGACGTAGTCGTCTTCGGCGACAGTCCCGAACACTATTGGCGCAGCCAAGGCTTACCCGTTTCCTACCGCCCCCATGCAGGATTGGAGAGTGTCGGTACCGAAGCACTCTTCAACTTAAGCATCCGCCACAACCCCATCGTCGAAGGCATACGCACGGCCGACTATAACTACCGCAGTGCCGATACCGACCTCTTTGCCGAAACCGACAACAAACAGTCCGAGGAATCTGCCGACAATACCGTTTTATTGGGCAGACAACAGCACTGGGGCCTTCATCCCAAAACAACCGACGAAGCCCAAGTTCAGACGACCCTGTTGAATGAAGCCAACCTCTGCCGTCAAACCGTCGCTGCCGGCAGTGGCAACGTCGTCTCCATGACGCCGATGAAGGTGTTTCAAACCGATGTCTCCTTTCCCGAAGCACCCAACGGCTGGCTGGTACTTTCCATGGAACACAGCGGCAGCCGCGATAGCGCCTACAGCCATACCTTTACCGCCATACCCGCCCAATTCGCCTACCGTCCCGAACGCACCACACCGCGTCCGCATATCGACGGTACCTTACCGGCACGGGTGACTGCGGCGGAGAACTGCACCTACGCCTATATCGACGATATGGGCCGCTACCGCGTCAAGTTACCATTTGATCTGGACGAATGGAGTCCGGGCGGGGAAAGCCGTCCCGTCCGACTGGCCAAACCCTATGCAGGTCCCGAATACGGCATTCACTTCCCCTTACACGAAGGCACCGAAGTGATGCTGTCCTTCGTCCAGGGTAATCCCGACCGTCCGTATATCTCCGGCGTCATGCACGACAGTGCCCATACCGACCATATCCCTGCCGATTGGAACACAAGAAACGTCATCCGTACCTGGGCGAACAACAAACTGAGGATGGAAGACCTGCAGGGACAGGAACACATCAAACTTGCTACCGACTATCAGAAATCCCAACTCAACCTCGGCCATATCGTCGATTCAAATCGTGAGAAACGCGGAGAGAACGGCGAGGGCTTCGAACTTAGGACCGATGGCTGGGGCGCCGTACGGGCAGGTAAAGGCATACTCGTCAGCGCACAAAACCAGGATGCCAACGGCAAAGTGCTGGATATGGACGATGCCATCTCCCAACTTGAACAAGCACTCTCCCTGGCCAAAAGCCTGAACAAAGCCGCCCAAACCGCCAACAACCACAATACCGATGAAGAAACCCAAAGGGGCCGTCTGAAAGACGCCCTTAAAGACCTGAAAGAGGCAGGCTTAATCCAAACCGCCCCGGCCGGCATTGCCACAGCGACAGAGCAAAGCCAACTGCACACCGCTAATGAAAACATCCACCTGGTCAGCGGCAACCATACCGACATTACCGCCGGCCAAAGCCTGACCGCCCATGCGGCAGAGAGCCTGAATCTGTTTGCCCAAAGCAGTGGCATCAAGGTGCAGGCCAACCAAGGCGCAGTCACCGTACAGGCACAGAATGACGAGTTGCAGCTGAATGCGCTGAAGGATGCAACGTTAACCAGCAGCGCAGGGAAAATCACCATAGCGGCGAAGGAAGAGATTCTGATTACTTGCAAAGGGGCGTATATCAAGTTGAGCAACGGGGAAGTTGAGATCGGGAGTCCGAAGGTGGTGCGGGTGAGGGCGCCGTTGGTGGTAAATGGGGCTGAAATGCTTAAACATCCGCTGCCACGTTTTACCAAACAAGGGAGTGGATGTGTATTACCACTACGATGACTTGATGCCCGTAGTTAATGCACCATTTGAAGCTTACTTTGAAGATGGAACAATTATTTCTGGAATATTAGATGAAAACGGATACGCCCACATCGAAGATGCTCCCGAAGGTAGATTCCACGTCTTATTTGGTGAGGATGCGAGAGAATGGATTTATAAAGAACCCGAAGAAAAACGAGTTGAATCCCGTTATACAGAAGAGGAAATACAGTTGTTTTGGTTGCAAGACAATAATAAAGGAAAAGAATGATGGCTATACCTTCATCTCAAGATATGATTGATTTTTTAAAGACGCTGATTTTAGGTGAATTTCAGGATAATAAACAACAACACTCCATTGCTATTTTATTGAGGGGTGTTGTCGGAATCATTCCAGGAGTGGATCAGGTTTTAGACGCACAAGATACTATTGCCTTAATTGTTCGTTTTAATCAAAAAAACTGGCAGTTGAGTCAAGATGATTATGCCGATTTGGCATTTACCGCCTTTGGTTGGATACCCGAATTAGGCAGTGTATTTAAAGGAGTACTCAAGCCAATCTGGAAACAAAGCAAGGGGAGCAAAGGTGTACAAAATGGCATTAAAATGCTAGAAAGAGCATTAAAAGGAGAACATGGGGCAGTCATAAGCAAAATACGTTCCTATGTCAGAAACACGGCACAATGGACACAATGGGCGAACATTGCCATTACAAAGTGTAATATCCTTCTGACTGCCTATATTGAAATGTTACAAACCATATCGCGAGGGTATATAACCTTTAAACCCGTTGCTGACTGGAAATGGACGCATACCCGATTTAACTTTCCTGCCTGGCTGATTAAAACGGCACTGGAACAAATTGCTCCCGCACAAAAATTCAAACAGATATTAGCTAAAGCCATAAGAGAAGGCGCAGAAAGTATTAGATACTTTATGCAAACACTTTTGGGTGAACATGCCAATCTTGTCATGGCTGCCGTCAATGGTGCGGCAAACCATACAAACCATAATAAAAACGGCCGTCCTCATGCTGTTCATAATGCCAATCAACAAGTGGGCAACAAACGCAAACATAGTGAGAAAAATACCTCATCTACGCAATCGAAAGAAACTTCTAATTCGAAACCATATAAAAACGACAGTGTTCGCCACGACCGTCATCCCAAAATGACCAAAGGGCAGAATAATGATGATAAGCTCGTCCAAAATACCGCTACTAATTCCGGCGGGAGGGCTGTAGCGGTGCAGAAGACTAAAGGTGCTGTAGAGCAGATAAGTAACAAAATCACAGGTCTTATTGGCGAACATATGGCAGACTACTGGATGCTGGAACAAGTCGGTGGTAATGCGCGGCACGATCATGGAGGGACGGCAGAGGGAAGCTGCTATAAAATGAATTTTGAAGGCAGGCTATACCAACTTCACCAACCTTCGGCAAACCCTAAAGGAATTGATTCCCTGTGGAAGGTCAACGGCAAATCGGCGGTAAGCCGTACTGTATTTTAGAAGCAAAGGCAAGCGCTACCGCCCTTACACGTCCGCTTGGTAAGTTACTGACTGATGGTCGGGATAAAACAGAGCGGCGAACACAGAATAATCAGCATCAGGTGCAGATGAGCAATAATTGGTGTAATTTAAAGTTACAGCAGTTACATTTTGCTAATGTAATTGGATATTATTCCCGCCGAGTCGTCTTCTTTGGTATTAATGATATTGCCGCCCATGAGGCAGCATACACTAAAATCGTAGGAGCAATCGCACAGCCTGAAAATAGACAGCATCTGCCCCGAATCATGATGGAACATACCGAACACAAACCTGGTCGTATTTTTACGGACGAAGATATTGAGACATGGGTAAGAAGGAGGATAGGTGAAAAGACAACAAGATCTTCAGACAAGGTTGGTAGAAAGAAAAAAAAGAAACTGTAATTGATTAATTAACTATTATATGAGCATAAAATGAACGAGATCGAACAAATCCCTTTCCACAAGAAACGTAGACAACATTTTTTGAGTGAGGAAAGATGGAAATTCATTGTTGAGAAAACACCGGAAACAATGAAAATCTTTAAAGATAATTCCAATTCAAATAATTTAGAACTGAGAAACTCCTACGGTTTGGCGGCATTTACAAAAATGGATTATGTAAAGTCTAGTTATACCGCTGGAGAATCTATCGGCAAACTTCCTGGTATGCTGGATGAAATTATTGATATATTGGAAGTTTCCACCAAATTCTGGCAGCAAAACAAAGCCGAATTAAATGAAATCGGCTACTACACCAGCCCGATGCCGTGGTTTTATGTTGAATATTATCTTAAGACGTTGCACCTCATCGCGCTGTGCTACCTCCTCCAACGCGAAGACCTGCTCCCGCGCCTTCTTGAAGTCATCCTTGCCAATGCTGAAGATGATTTAGAACCTGATACTACTATTGAAGACTTTTTGGACTACCATTTTAAAAATCGTCCTGATCCGGATTACGTCCAAATGGGCAAACACGCCATTTTATTCGGTGAAGCTATGCGTGGCGAAACCAAAGAAGAACAGTTAGAAGAACTCAACGCGTATCTCAAAGACTGGTATCACGAAATGGTCGGCATGAGTGACCTTGAATACTCAGACCCATCTTGACCCCGAGCAGAACGGATTTTGCGGTTACTGGGCTTTCGAAGCCGCTGCCATCGTTTATCTTGATGATTTGGATGATACCGAATTGCGCCAATATCCCTATTATCCTAAAGATATGGTGGATTGGGCTCGGGAGCAAAAACTCAAACGTGAGCAGGATCAAGATCGAAGCGGTAACTTGCCTCTGCTTCTTAATGCAGGCACACCCGCCCCTTTTTCAGGAAGATACGGCATCAACAATTTCATTGGGCATGAGATCCAAATCAAGCAGGGAGAGCTTCTGCCTGCCGGACAAGTCAGTGCGAAGAGGGATAAGAACGGTAATCCTATTTTCCGGGAAGATACAGTTTGGAGACTACTCAAGCGTGAAGACAAAGGCAAAGTCCGTTTCAGCGAAAAAGAATTGGAAGAGCTTCAAAAGTAAAATATAAACGAAACGATAAAAAGGTCGTCTGAAATCATATCGGGTTTTCAGACGGCCTTTTGCATAATGCACAAGAGTAGCCGCCACCAATACTTCTACGACAAACTCGGCAACCTCATCAGGGAATACCGCCACGACAGCCTGGACGACACAGCCCGAAGCCACGTCTGGCATCACCGCTACGACGCATTGGGCAACCGTACCGAAACCATCCGTCCCGACGGGCAGCGTATCGGTTATCTCCACTATGGCAGCGGCCACCTGCACGGCATTATATTCGAAAAGCGATTACTAGAAGCAAGGAACGAAGCAACAACAGCGGTGCGCGACAGATACAGCCAAAGATTTCGCCGCAACCCAAGAATCTGCCGCCGAACCATCCTGCAGCAAAATCGCATCCGCCCAAGCCGCCTAGATCAAACAAACCGAAGACAAATGGAGGAAAGGAAAACAACCGACCTTCTAAACATACTACTTCCGGGAAAATGGCGGAACAAGTGAAAGCAAGAGAACCCACAAGATGGAAGGCATTCGGCGGCGGGGTGGGCGAGCACATCGCCGACTATTACTGTTTGGAGAAACTTGGTTGGGGTAAAGGAAATTGGATAGCACACGACAAACATACGGCAGGAAGTTGGAAACCCGATGCAAAAGAGAGAAAGCTTAACGACAGGGGCAAACTGAAAAAAAGCTGGCGATAACAGGTAACGACAAAGGCATAGACAGCTTTTTGGCAGGCGAATCCGGCAACCAACGGCGGCAAACCCTATGCTGTAATCGAAGCGAAAGGGTCGTTTACTGCATTGGGTACGGACTCCCAGATTGCCAAGAGGCTGGGCGTATTGTCGGAAAAGGAAGGCGGAAGGCACGTGGTACAGATGGATCATGTGTGGATTCAGGAACGGATTAATGATTTGTTTAAGAAGGGACAATTGCCAATATCAGTACAGGTCGATTTTCAAAAAATTATTGTTAGATCAAAATGGAAAGTTTTATACCGTCGCCACATCATCTATACCGCCCTGAATATCCCAGATACCGTCGGCTGGCAACATGCAGACGCGTTATTGAACGGATACGAAGAAACCAAACACCGGAATCATAGCGATATATCGGTCAGACATATCGACAACGAAAAGCATATCGACCGCATCATCGCCATCCGTCGGCGCGATGCCCGAAATGAGGAAAAACGCCATAACCAATCCAAACCCACCAACCGACCGAGAGGTAGAAAATGACAGAAAACGCAATACAGTACGACCGCAATAAAGACCGTCAGGGATTGTTTAAAGAAGAGTTTTTTAGACAGTCATATCAAAATAATCTGTGGTTACTTAATGTAGCATTAGAAGGAATGCATGAATTTCCAACGTCACCACCAGAAACAGTTGTCGATTCATTATATGTATTGACCATAGCAGAATACACCGCAGGTTATCCGATAGAGATCGTCCGCGACCGCTTTGCCCAGGCAATCGAATACAGCCGTTTGTGTTTGGCAATCGATGAAAAATATCCCGTGGACGATCCCGAACTGATCGAAGAAGGCTGGACAATGTCCGTTTGGGGCGGAGGGGCAAGTGGCAGAGATTTTCTGGTGAACGCCATCGGCTTGTGCCTTTTGTTTGAACAGGCTGACTGGCTGGAAATTGTCAAACGGTGCTATGAATTGGACGGCTTTATTGACACATCTTTTAATGCCTTGATCAATATGGTTATTCCGATGGATTTTGATCCGAAAGCCAAATTCCGGCGCGGTGGTTATAATTTCCGCAAACCCCTGCTACAAGCAATCATAGCGGAAAGTAAGGAAGAATCCCTGAAATATCTCAATGCTTACCTTGCCGGTTGGTACGACGGCAACCGAAAAATCGGCAATCCCCTCATCGACACCCATTTGGAGCAAGATCCCGAATATGGGGGCTATATCGGCTACTGGAGTTTTGAATCCGCCGCAGTTGCCTATTTGAAAGACTTGGATGACACCTCCTTGCGGCAATACCTGTACTACCCCAAAGATATGGTGGATTGGGCGAGGGAGCAGAAACTTAAACGCGAGCAGGAGCAAGATGGAGCGACAACCTGCCTCTGCTTTTTAATGCAGGGATGCCCGCCCCTTTTTCAGGAAGATACGGTATCAACAATTTCATTGGGCATGAGATCCAAATCAAGCAGGGAGAGCTTCTGCCTGCCGGACAGGTCAGTGCGAAGAGGGATAAGAACGGTAATCCTATTTTCCGGGAAGATACTGTTTGGCGGCTACTCAAACGCGAAGACAAAGGTAAAGTCCGTTTCAGCGAAAAAGAGGTGGAAGAGCTTCAAAAATAAAATAGAAATAAAACGATAAAAAGGTCGTCTGAAATCATATCGGGTTTTCAGACGGCCTGTTGCATAATACACAAGAGTAGCAGCCACCAATACTTCTACGACAAACTCGGCAACCTTATCAGGGAATACCGTCACGACAGTCTGGACGGCACAGCCCGAAGCCACGTCTGGCATCACCGCTACGACGCATTGGGCAACCGTACCGAAACCATCCGTCCCGACGGGCAGCGTATCGGTTATCTCCACTATGGCAGCGGCCACCTGCACGGCATTATATTCGAAAAGCGATTACTAGAAGCAAGGAACGAAGCAACAACAGCGGTGCGCGACAGATACAGCCAAAGATTTCGCCGCAACCCAAGAATCTGCCGCCGAACCATCCTGCAGCAAAATCGCATCCGCCCAAGCCGCCTAGATCAAACAACCGAAGACAAATGGAGGAAAGGAAAACAACCGACCTTCTAAACATACTACTTCCGGGAAAATGGCGGAACAAGTGAAAGCAAGAGAACCCACAAGATGGAAGGCATTCGGCGGCGGGGTGGGCGAGCACATCGCCGACTACTACTGTTTGGAGAAACTTGGTTGGGGTAAAGGAAATTGGATAGCACACGACAAACATACGGCAGGAAGTTGGAAACCCGATGCAAAAGAGAGAAAGCTTAACGACAGGGGCAAACTGAAAAAGCTGGCGATAACAGGTAACGACAAAGGCATAGACAGCTTTTGGCAGGCGAATCCGGCAACCAACGGCGGCAAACCCTATGCTGTAATCGAAGCGAAAGGGTCATTTACGGCATTGGGTACGGACTCCCAGATTGCCAAGAGGCTGAGCGTATTGTCGGAGAAGGAAGGCGGAAGGCACGTGGTGCAAATGGATCATGTGTGGATTCAGAAACGGATTAATGATTTGTTTAGAAAAAAACAATTGCCTGTTTCAGTACAGAATGAATTTGGCAAAAAATCAAACCAATGGAAATTGAAATACCGTCGCCACATCATCTATACCGCCCTGAATATCCCAGATACCGTCGGCTGGCAACATGCAGACGCGTTATTGAACGGATACGAAGAAACCAAACACCGGAATCATAACGATATATCGGTCAGACATGTCGACAACGAAAGGCATATCGACCGCATCATCGCCGTCCGTCGGCGCGATGCCCGAAATGAGGAAAAACGCCATAACCAATCCAAACCCACCAACCGACCGAGAGGTAGAAAATGACAGAAAACACAATACAGTACGACCGCAATAAAGACCGTCAGGGATTGTTTAAAGAAGGTTGCTTTAAGAAGTTGTATTCAGATAATCTATGGTTAATGAATACATGGATAGAAGAAACGGAGGTGGAAAATGATACATCTATTTCGTCAGGAGCACCAGATGCACTACCTACTAAAATCTATCAAGTTGCGATAATCGAATACACCGCTGGCTATCCGATCGAAACCGTCCGCGAACGCTTCGCCCAGGCAATCGGATACAGCCGCCTGTGTTTGGAAATCGATGAAAAATATCCTGTGGACGATCCCGAACTGATCGAAGAAGGCTGGACGATGTCTGTTTGGGGTGGTGGGGCGGATTATGATGATTTTCTAGTAAATGCCATCGGCTTGTGCCTTTTGTTTGAACAGGCTGACTGGCTGGAAATTGTCAAACGGTGCTATGAATTGGACGGCTTTATTGACACATCTTTTAATGCCTTGATCAATATGGTTATTCCGATGGATTTTGATCCGAAAGCCAAATTCCGGCGCGGTGGTTATAATTTCCGCAAACCCCTGCTACAAGCAATCATGGCGGAGAGCAAGGAAGAAACACTGAAACACCTCAACTCCTATCTCGCCGGTTGGTACGACGGCAACCGAAAAATCGGCAATCCCCTCATCGACACCCATTTGGAGCAAGATCCCGAATACTACGGCTATATCGGCTACTGGAGCTTCGAATCCGCTGCCATCGCCTATTTGAAAGACTTGGATGACACCTCCTTAAGGCAATACATGTATTACCCCAAAGATATGGTTGATTGGGCGAGGGAGCAGAAACTCAAACGCGAGCAGGAGCAAGATGGGAGCGGCAACCTGCCTCTGCTCCTCAACGCAGGCACACCCGCTCCGTTTACAGGAAGATACGGCATCAATAATTTTATCGGACACGAAATCCAAATTAATCAAGGAGAGCTTCTGCCTGCCGGACAAGTCAGTGCGAAGAGGGATAAGAACGGTAATCCTATTTTCCGGGAAGATACTGTTTGGCGGCTACTCAAACGCGAAGACAAAGGTAAAGTCCGTTTCAGCGAAAAAGAATTGGAAGAGCTTCAAAAATAAAATAGAAACGAAACGATAAAAAGGTCGTCTGAAATAATATCGGGTTTTCAGACGGCCTTTTGCATAATGCACAAGAGTAGCCGCCACCAATACTTCTACGACAAACTCGGCAACCTTATCCGGGAATACCGCCACGACAGTCTGGACGGCACTGCCCGAAGCCACGTTTGGCATCACCGTTACGACGTATTGGGCAATCGTACCGAAACCATCCGCCCAGATGGGCAGCGTATCGGTTATCTCCACTATGGCAGCGGCCACCTGCACGGTATTACCCTCAACCGTAACGAAATAGCCGCCTTCGAGCGCGACAAACTACACCGCGAAACCGAACGCACCTTTGGCAAACATATCCGCCAAGAAACACAATACGACCCTATGGGCAGAATCCTGCAGCAAATCCACAACCGCAGCCGGCGCGAATACGGCTACGATGCCGCCGGACAACTGACCCACATCCAAAGCAGAGGAGGGCAAACCCAATACCGCCACGATCCCATCGGTAGACTGATTGCCGCCGTTACCCCCGACTTTAGCGAAACCTTTGCCTTCGACCCAGCCGGCAACCGTCTCGACCTAAGCGGCAACAAACAAGACCATACAGGCCAACAAACAGCCAAGAAAAACCATCCCTGAACAAAGTCTGGGGCAACCTGCTTAAAGAGTATTCAGGCGTATACTACGACTATGACCAACGCGGCAACCTGATCCGCAAAACCCGCAATGGAGAAACCACAGACTACCATTGGAACGGCTACAACCAACTCGTTAAAATAGAAAACCGCAACGGCAGTACCGAATACCGTTACGACCCCTTAGGCAGGCGTACCGCCAAAATACGTAATGGAGAAACTACCGTCTACCACTGGCAGGAAGACACCCTTGCCATCGAAAGCACAAACGAACAAAATACCCATTACCTGTTCGAACCCGGTACATTCGAACCGCTGGCACAATTTCAGACAGCCTCACCGATAGGCATAGAAAGGGAAGACAAACCTGTCGAACCGTACGGCTACGACCCCGAAACCGATCCGCTGCTGAAATTCCGCCCGAACCCCAAGGGCAGTCCGAAGCACAGCCCGACTTGGTTTATTACCAACTCGACCATCTCGGCACACCGATTGCCGCACACAATGCAAAAGGCGAAACCGTATGGACGGCCGAATACGAAGCATGGGGCAGAATCCGTCAAGAAACCGTTTCAGACGGCCTCAAAGTCAACATCCCGTTCCGCTTCCAAGGTCAGTATTACGACGAAGAAAGCGGGCTGCACTACAACCGTTTCCGCTATTACGACCCTGAAATCGGACGGTTTGTGAGTCAGGATCCGATTGGGTTGGATGGCGGATTGAACATTTATATTTATGTGAAAAACCCCGCTCAATGGGTAGACCCTTCAGGGTTGGATAGCATATGGGTAAGAAATTGGAAAAGTCGGTATGGGACATTGGCTGCCGATCATGAAGTCCACCACATTATTCCTAAAGACCAAGATACATTACGACTAGCTCGCGCGTTATGTTCGAATTTTGACGAGCACTCGGCTGAAAATTTGATAGCTTTACCAAAAACCTCGGCCGTTACTTCCCAAAGCGGTAACGGGTATGGGAAGACAATACATAGAGGTTATCATGTTGCATACAGTAAAGCGGTACAGAATGCTTTGAAAGTTGCCAATCGCATGAAAATCCCCGGGCTTAGTGGCTGTAAGAAATTAAGTATTGTGCAACAGGCTTTAAGAGCCGAATTGGAACAAGGCAAAATAACCATGTATGGTAACGAACATTCGGGAGGCACGGCTGGAGTTCAATTAGATTGGGAAGCAGTTATTCGTAAACATGTAAGAGGTAAATAGCAATGAAAAAGAATTTGAATCAAATACTTGAATTAGCGCAACCTGTGGTTGATTTTTTGTCTTCAGACAGTTTCTTTTCCCGTCCTTATGACGGCGATCGTGAAAGATTTATCGTTACCGCCTCTCCGGAGGAAGCCAGATATCTGTTAGGCGATGAATGGGATGAGTGGCAGGAGATTATAGAAACTCAGCAATTCTCGGATTTGGAGGATTTCGATTGGCACTACTTAATTAGTAGTAAATTAATTAAGACCAATTGTCTGGGGGCTCTAGATAAGAATTTACATGGGGCAGATAAAAAACTTACAATAGAGGGCGTAGTAAACTTCCTTGAGGAAACAATGCCTTATTATATGAAAATTTTATTGAATTGTTACGCCAATAATTATATGCCGGAGATTTGGAAAGATATTTTGTATGTTTTCCAACATAACGGTTTCCCTTGCGGCTGGAAAGGAGATTATCCGGAAGGGAAAATGATCGTTTTTTCCAACGAATAAATGATGAGAAAACTGTACCCCGTTTGAAATTTTAATTCATGTGCATGGGTTGGTTTGAAAAGGTCGTCTGAAAAGCTTGCCCTCTTTTCAGACGGCCTTTTCAGTTAAAAATATTGGATCGCCATAAAGTAAAGACATTCGCGCATTTGCAGAACCTTACGGCTACAACCCCGAAACCGATCCGCTGCTGAAAATCCCGCCCGAACCCCAAGGGCAGTCCGAAGCGCAGCCTGAATTGGTTTATTACCAACTCGACCATCTCGGTACGCCGATTGCCGCGCACAATGCAAAAGGCGAAGCCGTATGGACGGCGGAATACGAAGCATGGGGCAGAATCCGTAACGAAACCGTTTCAGACGGCCTCAAAGCCAACATCCCGTTCCGCTTCCAAGGACAGTATTACGATGAAGAAAGCGGGCTGCACTACAACCGTTTCCGCTATTACGACCCTGAAATCGGGCGGTTTGTAAGTCAGGATCCGATTGGTTTGATGGGTGGAATGAATCTATTTGAATATGCTCCCAATACTACTAGTTGGATTGATCCTCTAGGGTTAAATAAAAAAACAAGCCAAAATAAATCTTCTCAAACAAATAAAAATCAAAATGATGGTTGTAATACCCCTAGCTTAGTTGATGTATATCATTACACTGATGAAAAAGCATATAAGGCTATTATTTCACAACGACCAAATTATCTATTCAAAGCATCACAGCCTGATTCAGTGCACACAAAAGGAGTTTATGTTACCCCTATGTCTCCATCTCAAATTTTACATAAACCAGGAGGATTTAAAAGTTACTTAGGTATAACTAAAGAGAAATCTCAATATTATTTCAAGTTTAAGGTTGAAAAATGTAAACTTAAAAAGATTAAGGGAATGAGAGGTAATCACGTATGGTTCTCTCCAACAAATTTACTTGTAACTCAGCACCAAATGTTGGAGCATGGTAAAACTGCTAAATAATTAACACAGGATTATTGATATGAATATAACAGGAATTGAATACTTTGTTATCTCAAATAAAAAACCTGATATTGTTTTGAATGGTTTCAATAAAGCAATAGTTGAGCTATGGCCAAATTGCATTATTTATGAGAATGACAAACTATTTGATGGCAGTTTTTTTTATGGGTATGTTAAAGATCATGAAATGGAGAATTTCTCAGAAGAGAATGCCTATAAACTTAATCAACATGGAGAAGGCCAAATATCATTGGCATGCCAGTACTATCAGTCATTAAGAATGAATACAATGGCAGATTATGCATATTATGATGGATATGAAGACCTATATGATGACTGTCCTAAAGACAGCATCTTGAGAAAGAATATTTTTATACTTCATGAAGTGTATTACTACACTCTTATATTACCGGGTACATATGAACATCCTTTTAGCAGAAAAATAATTAATATTTTAGAGGATATTCTTTTATAAGAATCTACAATATAATTCAATTAATCAATAATATAGAGATGATTTTTAAAAAATTTGAAGAGTTTGAATCTAAGTTAGATAACCTATATGATAATGAACAATACGACATAGCCGATAGAATCATGGAAAATCAAATAGATAATATTTGCAAACTATCTTCCTTGGAAGAAATTGATCAGTATCTATGGTTTTATGCTTCTGTCGCTGGAGATTGCGAATCTTTCGGTAGATTTCAGAAATTATGTAGACAATTAGTGTCTTTAAACAAGATAAAATCGAGTGATTTAGCCAAATATGAAGAAAAATGTCCTGCTAATAGGTGGTATTAGGTAAGGGTAGGTTGGATTGAAAACCCAACACATATCGAGGCCGTCTGAAAAGCTTGTCCTCTTTTCAGACGGCCTTTCAGTTAAAAAATAGGATCAGATAATATGCAACTCTATACAATTTTTCCCCCAAAAAAATATTAATGTTGATTTTTTTCTTTTTAATTTAAAAAGGTAACAACAAGGATAGCATTTTAGACTATTTTAAATTTAATATTGATGATAGCTTCCTAAAAAAACCTCGTATAAATCTGACATATGACGGTGAGTTTGAATCTCAACTTTCTGAAATTTTGGATGCGGATTTTTTTATTTCTCATCTTCAGGGATTTTTATTGTTTTTCAAAAAAAATTTCTTGAAATTTCACAGGATAAATTGAAAGAGGAGGCCCTATTTTTTTCCATGTCTAATCAACAATACTCCATCTGAAATATATGCTTTGTATATAAATAATAGTATTGATTTTTTTAGATAATAAATCTCTAGATTGTTATAAAGATATTTCTTATAAGTACATATTTAGAGATAGGCTAAAAACCTTATATATATGGGGTTACGGATGAGTTTAAAAAGATGGTCATAGAGAATAATTTAAAAAAATGCAATTCCTAGAATTATATAATATAGATAATATGGGAAATATTTACTTTATTCTAGAATAATATAGGCTATTCTTAGAGAAGTAAGAGGAAGTCGGGTGAAAATCTAACCTTTATAAAGATAGTCTGAAAAGCTTGAATCCCTTTTCTGACAGCCTTAAAAAGTAAAATCACCCGCTACCATTACACCCAAGGCAGTGGCGTACTCGAACGCATAGACGAAGCTGGTACCGTCACCAAACTGGAATACGATCCCGCCGGCCGTATTGAAAGCCGCAGCATCCTTGTGAACGATGAAAACGGAGAAGTACAAGAAACCGACAAAGAAAACTACGCCTATGACCCAAGCGGCAGACTGGCAGGAACCCAAAACGCCCACAGCCGCCACCAATACTTCTACGACAAACTCGGCAACCTCATCCGGGAATACCGTCACGACAGTCTGGACGGCACAGCCCGAAGCCACGTCTGGCATTACCGTTATGACGCATTGGGCAACCGTACCGAAACCATCCGCCCAGATGGGCAGCGTATCGGTTACCTCCACTATGGCAGCGGCCACCTGCACGGTATCACCCTCAACCGTAACGAAATAGCCGCCTTCGAACGCGACAAATTACACCGAGAAACCGAACGCACCTTTGGCAAACATATCCGCCAAGAAACACAATACGACCCCATGGGCAGAACCCTGCAGCAAATCCACAACCGCAGCCGGCGCGAATACGACTACGATGCCGCCGGACAACTGACCCATATCCAAAGCAGAGGAGGGCAAACCCAATACCGCTACGATCCCATCGGCAGACTGATCGCCGCCGTTACTCCCAATTTTAGCGAAACCTTTGCCTTTGACCCTGCAGGCAACCGTCTTGATCTAAGCGGTAACAAACAAGACTATGAAGGTCAAGCAAACAGCCAAGAAAAACCGTCCCTGAACAAAGTCTGGGGCAACCTGCTTAAAGAGTACGCAGGTGTGCATTACGACTACGACCAACGCGGCAACCTGATCCGCAAAACCTGCAATAGAGAAACTACGGACTACCATTGGAATGGTTACAACCAACTCATTAAAATAGAAAACCGCAACGGCAGTACCGAATACCGTTACGACCCATTAGGCAGGCGTACCGCCAAAATCCGCAACGGAGAAACCACCGTTTACCACTGGCAGGAAGACACCCTTGCCATCGAAAGTACAAACGGACAAAACACCCATTACCTGTTCGAACCCGGTACATTCGAACCGCTGGCACAATTTCAGACGGCCTCGCCGATAGGCATAGAAAGGGAAGATAAACCCGCCGAACCGTATAGCTACGACCCCGAAACCGATCCGCTGCTGAAAATCCCGCCCGAACCCCAAGAGCAGTCCGAAGCGCAGCCCGAATTGGTTTATTACCAACTCGACCATCTCGGCACGCCGATTGCCGCACACAATGCAAAAGGCGAAGCCGTATGGACAGCCGAATACGAAGCATGGGGCAAAATCCGTAACGAAACCGTTTCAGACGGCCTCAAAGCCAACATCCCGTTCCGCTTCCAAGGACAGTATTACGATGAAGAAAGCGGGCTGCACTACAACCGTTTCCGCTATTACGACCCTGAAATCGGGCGGTTTGTGAGTCAGGATCCGATTGGGTTGCAGGTTTGTAACAGCAAAAGATGTCTTAGCAGCACGGACTGCGAGGGAATACAATGATTCTGTTCAAGTAGCTCATAAAGAGAATACAAAAGAGCAAGGGATATGCGAACCGCTTTACATGGTTTTATAGTAACAAAAGATACATGTATGGCTAAGGGAGTAGCGAGGGCAAATCCACGTTTAGGTAAAGGGGGGGCTACACAGTATTTCATTGAAAACATGGATAAAATAAATTTAAAATCAACCAATAAATTGATTAAATATGGTAAATGATATGAATAACTTACAAGTATCTATGAATCATAAAAAAATTGCGATAGATAATATAGCTATTGATTTTTATGGAGCAATTTCTTAATAAATTAAAGGAGTTTTTTTACATTTTCTGGAAACAGCTATGTATTTGATAGGGAAATTACATACCTAAGTGAAAAAAAGCAAATATAATAATCTTTATCTCTCATAAAATTGAAATTTATATCATATTTAAAGATTATGTTTATTTAGATAATACTATACTTAATTCGAAGATTGTTCATAGGTTTATTAAGAAATATCCTATTTTGGCTTCAAGTTATGAACTTATCAGCCCAATGAAATTAGAATTTAAGAATTCGAATGTTGTATGGGATTATTTAAGTTTCACTTATGATGCAAAGCAAGCTGCAATAACTCTTTTGATCACTACATTAAATTAGCTAAATTCTTAAGAAATTTGTAGGCTTAGGATCATATGATTAATTGATCATTGACCATCTCTGCACACCGATTGCCGCACACAATGCAAAAGGCGAAGCAGCATGGACGGCAGAATACGAAGCATGGGGTAGCATCCATAACGAAACCGTTTCAGACGGCCTCAAAGCCGACATCCCATTCCGCTTCCAAGGGGTCAGTATTACGACGAAGAAAGCGGGCTGCACTACAGCCGTTTTTGTTATTACAACCAAAAGAACGCTGGATGAAATTGAAAGAAACGGGGATTTAACAACAAGGGATTTGTTGAGAAAAAGCTGGGGGATATAAACAAAAAGGCCGTCTGAAAAATTTCAGACGGCCTTTTACTTTTGAATTTTGTAAGTGATTGTACTACTGAGCGAAACAGGAGTTAGCAGGCTAAAATGCTGTCATTATGAATTTAACATAATATAAATTATGTAGTTTTTCCCTATACCTAACAATCGCCGTTGTTTATTCCTGTTTGTTAACTATTAGTCAATCTTAAAAGATTCCGTATAATACTCCAATTTTTAGTATAAAATCAATGGTTTTTAAGAGAAACGTGGCTGCTTAATTTACCACTTTTTCCCTGAATGATGGAATAGGGCAGGGTAAAATGCCTCTTTATCCCTTATTTCAACCGTTCAGGCGGCCTTTTCCCCATTCATCCCATTTGCTTTACCATCGGCATTATCCCCGTTACCATACAGGGTTCATCGTCAGTCGGATATTACCCTTATGACCGCCCGCCAATCCTACCATCTCACCTTTGCCCGTTTCTCTCCCTCACTTTCCGTCCGCTCCTTCAGCGCATCCGAGGCGGTCAATACCGCTTACCGTGTCGAAATTACTGCTACCTCGACCGATTCCTCGCTGCCGCTGTCTTCCTACCTCAACCAGCGCGCAGCGTTTGAGATTCGTCCGCAGGAAGGTTTGCTGTCGGAAGTGGTCAGTGCATTCGGATCTGCTTCAGACGACCCGCCGGCAAAGCAATGGCAGGGCATTATCACCGCATGCGAGAAGTTGTCGGTATCCAAGGATGAAACCGTTTACCGCTTTGTTTTAAAGCCGCGCTTCGCGGCTTTAAAACATTTCCAAACCTCCCGGCTGTTCCAACACCAAACCGTCCCCGACATCGTTGCCGCCGTCTTCAAACACCACGGCTTCTCCGGTGTCGACTACCGTTTCCAAAAGAGCCGCAGTTACAGCGTACGCGAGTATGTCACCCAGTATCTCGAAAGCGACTTCGACTTTATCAACCGTCTGTGTGAAGAAGAGGGTATCTGGTATGCCTTCGAACAGCATGAACAACATGGCGACGTAGTCGTCTTCGGCGACAGTCCCGAACACTATTGGCGCAGCCAAGGTTTACCCGTTTCCTACCGCCCCCATGCAGGATTGGAGAGTGTCGGTACCGAAGCACTCTTCAACTTAAGCATCCGCCACAACCCCATCGTCGAAGGCATACGCACGGCCGACTATAACTACCGCAGTGCCGATACCGACCTCTTTGCCGAAACCGACAACAAACAGTCCGAGGAATCTGCCGACAATACCGTTTTATTGGGCAGACAACAGCACTGGGGCCTTCATCCCAAAACAACCGACGAAGCCCAAGTTCAGACAACCCTGTTGAACGAAGCCAACCTCTGCCGTCAAACCGTCGCTGCCGGCAGTGGCAACGTCGTCTCCATGACGCCGATGAAGGTGTTTCAAACCGATGTCTCCTTTCCCGAAGCACCCAACGGCTGGCTGGTACTTTCCATGGAACACAGCGGCAGCCGCGATAGCGCCTACAGCCATACCTTTACCGCCATACCCGCCCAATTCGCCTACCGTCCCGAACGCACCACACCGCGTCCGCATATCGACGGTACCTTACCGGCACGGGTGACTGCGGCGGAAAACTGCACCTACGCCTATATCGACGATATGGGCCGCTACCGCGTCAAGTTACCATTTGATCTGGACGAATGGAGTCCGGGCGGGGAAAGCCGTCCCGTCCGACTGGCCAAACCCTATGCAGGTCCCGAATACGGCATTCACTTCCCCTTACACGAAGGCACCGAAGTGATGCTCTCCTTCGTCCAGGGTAATCCCGACCGTCCGTATATCTCCGGCGTCATGCACGACAGCGCCCATACCGACCACATTCCCTGCCGATTGGAACACAAGAAACGTCATCCGCACCTGGGCGAACAACAAACTGCGGATGGAAGACCAAAAAGGTCAGGAACATATTAAGTTGAGTACTGACTATCAGAAGTCACAACTTAATTTGGGCCATATCGTCGACTCAAATCGAGAAAAACGTGGTAAGAACGGGGAGGGCTTCGAACTCAGGACCGACGGTTGGGGTGCCGTACGGGCAGGTAAGGGCATACTCGTCAGCGCACAAAACCAAGACGCCAACGGCAAAGTGCTGGATATGGACGATGCCATCTCCCAACTTGAACAAGCACTCTCCCTGGCCAAAAGCCTGAACAAAGCCGCCCAAACCGCCAACAACCACAATACCGATGAAGAAACCCAAAGAGGCCGTCTGAAAGACGCCCTTAAAGACCTGAAAGAAGCCGGTTTGATCCAAACCGCACCTGCCGGTATTGCCACCGCAACCGAGCAAAGCCAACTACACACCGCCAATGAAAACATCCACCTGATCAGCGGCAACCATACCGACATTACCGCCGGCCAAAGCCTGACCGCCCATGCGGCAGAGAGCCTCAACCTGTTTGCGCAAAGCAGCGGCATCAAGATGCAGGCCAATCAGGGCAAAGTGGAAGTACAGGCACAGAATGACGAGTTGCAGCTGAATGCGCTGAAAGACGCAACCTTAACCAGCAGCGCAGGGAAGATCACCATAGCGGCGAAGGAAGAGATACTGATTACCTGCAAAGGAGCGTATATCAAGTTGAGCAACGGGGAGGTCGAGATCGGAAGTCCGAAGGTGGTGCGGGTGAGAGCGCCGCTGGTGGTGAATGGGACGGCACAAAAAGATTTTGCGTTACCGCTTATGCAAGAAACCCGGTTATCTCGATCGTGTTTGAAAAAAGCGGCTGAAGAAGGAAGCGCATATGTTTTACGCTAAAAAACAAGTTGTAGAAAACTTTGGAAGAAAGCGGCATCAGGTAAGAAGTTTATATGCCGTTATCGATATGGCAGCTTTAATCCACTCACTCGAATGGAGCTGGACAGGAAACAGAAAATAGGATGCTTTACTTACTCGGTCAGTCTGTTTGAAAACACACCCGAAGAAATCTATCCTGATTTGGCTCCCCATTTGTGCCTGATTGAAAGCCCATCTTTTGATGCGGATGAAGATACTTTAAATTACTTGCATAAATCCGAAAAGGTACGAAACGCCGTAATATGGCTTTGGAGCAGTTATCCTTTAATCGAATTGCAGAAACACCTTCAGATTTTTTTGAATAGCAGCATGAAAAACGGCAGGGAAGTCCTGTTCCGCTTTTACGATCCGCGCGTTATGCCCGCATTTTTCAATATCTTGCAAGAGCACCAGGCAGAACGCTTTTGGAATAAAATCGACCAATGTATGTTTTGGGATGCCCGCATCGGGCAATATCACCTCTACGAAAGGAAGGAAGATGAAAAATAACGATGAAATGGTTTTCGCACTGGACGAATTCCAGCAACGCTATTTGGAAGACTTGGAAACCAAGGAATGGCTGGAAAGGGTTATTAGAAAGGCTGGGGAAGAGCAGTTTCCCCTTTTAAAGGCCAATATCAAAGGCAAAGACCTCAATCCGATTTTGGACGACGTTGTGAGGGATGCTCGGAAATACGGTTTTGAGGACGATGACAGACTCTTGGTGCGTTACGGCATTTATGCGGTCAACAACGGCGTAACGCCGATGGATAATCCCGAGTTGGCGCGGGAAATTCGCAAAAGCGAAACTGTCGCACTGGGCATTGAAGATCAGATTGCTTTGGCAGACTGGGCGGCACGCAATTACGAAATGTTTGGTATGGAGGTCGAATGGGGGGAATAGTCGCACCTTGGATCATCCGTCCTATACCGAATACTGGCCCCGTATCAGGAGGCGCTGTCCGCCCTATACCTGGAAGCGGCATTCGCCCCCCCTTTTCCAGTTTCACCTGGCTATCCAAGTTCCGTAACCAGACCTGCCGCAATGGAAAACGGGCAGGCCATTGCCCGTCCAGCAGTAACGGCAAGAGAGGCGGAGGAAAGTGCGAGGAATCGGAAGAAGGACTGCCGCTGCCTACCTTCGGTGCGGTGTGAGGGGAAACCTTCTTTTAACGCTACAGGAGAAACTGAAAGAATCAATTGGATCGAATACCAACTCTATATTGCCAATATGAATGCTTCGTTTGCATTCGAATATGTAAACGGTCTGATAACCGAATGGGAGTTCGGTGGCGATAAGAGGTGGGATGGTTTTTTTGGCAAAAAAATCATGTACTTTATTGGAAATGAAGGGACGATACGGATTTTTTTGGCGAATATCAAAGAGGAGTTCTTCTGAAATCCAGATTGGAGTCATTCATAGATGGTCAATTTAAAAGTCGTAATACGATTGTGCAGACCCATCGCAAACGGGCAACCGGAAAAACTATCAACCTGCAATACCATTTCAAGGAGGAGAATGTATATAAAGTATTTTGCAGGTTGGTAGGCAATTCCAAACTTGCCAAACTTGAAAAAAATGACCGGATTACTGTTCACCATACGCCGTTTGAAGACAGCCAAGACCGTAAAGAACGGTTGAAGCAGGAGAAAAAACAGCAGAAAGAATTTGAGCAATGGTGCAATGACAATCCGAATCTTTGTGTCTGAACCATTTAATTAAGGAATTGTTATGTTGAAATTTGTTTCGTCGTTTGATGATTTAAAAGATTTTGAAGATCGCAACACCTATTATTTACGCATCCGCATCCATCCAAAATATACGGGAAACAAAACCCTCGCCCTGGATACCTATCTGCAAAAACTCAGGTTTTTTTTGCTAGATGTCAGTCGACATATTCAGCCATGTGTGGATGACGATTGGTCATGGGTGGATTATTTGAAGCGGGAGAAAAAAATCGTCCAATACAGTTTGATGCGTGAATTTGATTCGGTTCTGCACCAAATAGCGAAAGGTAATGAAAGCAACGATATACAGGTACTGTTAAATGCCATTATGGATGGCAAAGCTTTAGATGTCCGCAAATTTCAGTTTAGCTATACGCACAAACTCAGACTACTGGATACCGATTATGCCGACGAAAAATTTGACAGATTGGAAATATATTTTGATCTCCTACGCAAAGAACCCGATAAAAAACCGTATTACAGCAAACAGGATTTAATCGAACTGATCAGGCTGGCTTATAAGCACTATCCCGTGGACAGTATTACTTTAGCGGACGGCAATTTCGATATGCGCTCCCCCTCCTCCTCCGACTACTATGAAGGCAGCTACGCTGTCTTTCCCCACCGCAGAACCTGCGCATGGATGATAGGGCTGCCGCATAAAATCGGTCAAAGCGATATTCCCGACACGGCGGAGGCCATCGACATAGACGGAAAAATACCTTAGTTGTCAGCAACCGAGACGAGTGGTTTACCTCCTTCAATGCCGAACATGTACAGAAAGCCAATTTTTTGGAAATCGCATTATGGGAAAAAGGGCTATTACCTGTTTTTTAATCATGTTCCGTTTCATTGATAGGAAGGCCGTCTGAAAACTGAATTTCAAAGGAAAAACAATGTGCGAATTTGAAAAAAACAAACGGGCTATTTATCTGACAGAAAGAAATTTTCTTCATAGGAAAAAATTTTTTGAAGAAGATTTACAGGAAGATGTTTTTTCAATCAAAACACCCCAATGGATCTTAGATGACCCCGATTATGGGCAGAGGCGTTATCACCGCAGCTTGAATTGGAATCAAATATCAACCGCTATGCGTTACTGCCAGCTCCTCTATTCCGCAGGTTTTCCCATGCCCGAAGTTGTTTCCGCCACTCATGACATGCTCGAACGTTTCCACAAGCATTTCGACATTGATTTCCCCGAAGACAAGCTGCAACTGTGGGAAGCCGATTCCTACGCCTACACCCTCTGGCTGCTGGGGCTGGCCGTATTGTCCAACCATAAAGAAAGCCTCAACCGCATCCCCGGCTGGCTTTCACCCGATTTGGATGAAAACGGAGAGCGTATCCTTGGTGGTGCGCCGCTGGTGGATGCACCGATGAAGGCTTTGCTGGATTTGGTCGGTTATCGGGGTAGGGTTCAGGTCAGTCCCGAACCGTTTTTTCCCAAAAGTGTTTATATGCTGATACCCGACATCATCCATCCGCCCAAGAACCCCGACAACCCGTTTGAACCTTCGGCAATCCCTCGCGGCAGGCTGCTGCGGGACTATCTGAAAGGCTGGTACAAAACCAATAAGGATACTTATTGGTATGACTACCATAAAGTCAGGGATGGAGAGTTGTTCTTCGGCTACTGGGCATTTGAAACCGCCATCTTTACCCTGCTGCTTCATGCGGATATGGAAGGTCAACCCTTAAAGGCAATGAGTTTTTATCCGAAGGACTATATCGAATATGCCCGCAAACACGGGTTTGCGGTATTGGACGGCATATAGGATGGCAATGGGAAAGGCCGTCTGAAAACTAAATTTCAAAGGAAAGATAATGTGTGAATTTGAAAAGAAAAAACGGGCTATTTATTTACAAGAAAAATTTTATATTAAAAATAAGAATTTTTGCTGAAACAAAAAAATACAAGAAGATGTTTTGTCCATACAACCTCCTCAATGGATTTTGGATGATCCTTTTCAAGGTGCTCGGCGTTATCATAGAAAATTAAGTTGGACTCAAATAACTGAAGCAATGGAATATACCCAACTCCTCTATTCCGCAGGCCTTCCCATGCCCGAAGTCGTTTCCGCCACCCATGATATGCTCGAACGCTTCCACAAACATTTCGATATTGATTTTCCCGAAGACAAACTGCAACTGTGGGAGGCCGATTCCTACGCTTATATCCTTTGGCTGCTGGGGCTGGCCGTATTGTCCAACCATAAAGAAAGCCTCAACCGCATCCCCGGCTGGCTTTCGCCCGATTTGGACGAAAACGGAGAGCGCATTCTTGGCGGTGCGCCGCTGGTGGATGCACCGATGAAGGCATTGCTGGATTTGGTCGGTTATCGGGGCAGGGTTCAGGTCAATCCCGAACCGTTTTTTCCAAAAAGCGTCTATATGCTGATACCCGACATCATCCATCCGCCCAAGAACCCCGACAATCCGTTTGAATCTTCAGGAATCTCTCGCGGCAGGCTGCTGCGGGACTATCTGAAAGGCTGGTACAAAACCAATAAGGATACTTATTGGTATGATTATCATAAGGTTAGGGATGGAGAGCTGTTCTTCGGCTACTGGGCATTTGAAACCGCCATCTTTACCCTGCTGCTTCATGCGGATATGGAAGGTCAACCCTTAAAGGCCATGGGCTTTTATCCGAAGGACTATATTGAATACGCCCGCAAATACGGGTTTGCGGTATTGGACGGCAGATAGGACGGCAATGGGAAAGGCCGTCTGAAAAACACTTTCAGACGGCCTAAAATATTCGACCTCTACATAGGACAAAGCATGACCCCTCAAGAACAAAAAAATCGTTTGAACGACATTATGTTTCATGCGCAGCGTTACGAACTGTACGACGACGAACACAGGCTGTATGCCAAGATGGGACTGGGCATTACTATATATTTCTACGGCGGCGGGAATGAAAGCGGGCAGCGGAAGGTATTGGACGTATTCAAAAGATATCAAGCACAATATAGCAAGTATCTGAACGGTTTGTTTTTTGAAGAACATCAAAGATTTGTCAAATTCAGTGCTGCGCAATTCGAAAAAAGTATGGAGAAAAGCCAAAAAACAGCCCAACGGGATGAAAGATTAGAAGCCCATATCAGTTCGGAACGAAAAAGCGATTATGCCCCGGACTACCATTGCTCCACTCTGACCACATCTCCGACAGGTGAGCTCCAATACAATCTCCTCAGCTATTTGAGTTTGGCTTTCCCCATCGGTTGGTTGAAGGATGAAACCAGACGGGCGGAATTTGAAGAATGGGTGGATTACCTGTGCGCACAATTCGACGTACTGCACGGCTACGCAGGGTTGGAATGCATCCTGCCTTACGGCTGTGAGGAATGGGAGCCACACGAATACCAGGTTGCCACTCATTACTATAATGTGATGCCCAACTGTAATGCTTATGCAGGATTAAGGGATTATAAGGATGCAGCTAAAAGCATCGCTTGGTACACCATTCTTGGCAAATCCCTATTCATGCGTATCGAACCTCAGGTATGGGCGCGGCTGGCGGCCCAGTACCCCGAAATCACGGTCAAAACGCAGGCAAACGGCGTTTCCGCCATCAAAACCGACGAACTGCCCGATGTCGGAGATGCCAGCGAACCGCTGCCTTTGAATTACCAGGCATTGAACGAAGCCTTAAGGCCGGTCATCAAATCCGTTCCCAACCGCCTGCACCACCTTTACGACGCCCCCCATTTTGATGCCGTCAAAACCTATTACTGGACACACCGCTGGGACAACCCGAATATGAAGGATGGGGTATTAAACCCTGAGGGAAAGCCGTTAAAACTGCGCCGATACTGGTGGAAAACGGCGAAACCGTCCGTGTGCCGTACAGCGGCGTATGGCAGCCGTTCAACCATGATGGGGAAGCCATACATTTGGAAAAGGGAAAGCCCTTTCCCGATGTGCCCAAGCCTGAAGATTTGCTGGCGCAAACCCTGTGGCGCTTGATCGGCAGGGATGACGGCGGAACATTGGAAGTAGTCCCCTCATTCAGATAGACATCAAAGGCCGTCTGAAAAATACTTTCAGACGGGATCTCCACTACCAATCTTCTCCACTTGACCACCCACCGGCAGTGTCGTTTCTTTCAAATACGATGCCGATAATAATCTGACAGCCGTTACCGACCCCGAGGGACACCGCTGGTTGCGTCAATATGATGCCAACGGCAACATGATTCTCGAAACAGACCCCGAAGAGAACGAAACCCGCTATCGCTACAATGATGAGGGCTTGCCGATAGAAATCACCGACGCACTCGGCAACCTTATCAGGGAGTACCGCCACGACAGTCTGGACGGCACAGCCCGAAGCCACGTCTGGCATCACCGTTACGACGCATTAGGCAACCGTACCGAAACCATCCGTCCCGACGGGCAGCGTATCGGTTATCTCCACTATGGTAGCGGCCACCTGCACGGTATTACCCTCAACCGTAACGAAATAGCCGCCTTCGAGCGCGACAAACTACACCGCGAAACCGAACGCACCTTTGGCAAACATATCCGCCAAGAAACACAATACGACCCTATGGGCAGAATCCTGCAGCAAATCCACAACCGCAGCCGGCGCGAATACGGCTACGATGCCGCCGGACAACTGACCCACATCCAAAGCAGAGGAGGGCAAACCCAATACCGCCACGATCCCATCGGTAGACTGATTGCCGCCGTTACCCCCGACTTTAGCGAAACCTTTGCCTTCGACCCAGCCGGCAACCGTCTCGACCTAAGCGGCAACAAACAAGACCATACAGGCCAAACAAACAGCCAAGAAAAACCATCCCTGAACAAAGTCTGGGGCAACCTGCTTAAAGAGTATTCAGGCGTATACTACGACTATGACCAACGCGGCAACCTGATCCGCAAAACCCGCAATGGAGAAACCACAGACTACCATTGGAACGGCTACAACCAACTCGTTAAAATAGAAAACCGCAACGGCAGTACCGAATACCGTTACGACCCCTTAGGCAGGCGTACCGCCAAAATCCGTAACGGAGAAACCACCGTCTACCACTGGCAGGAAGACACCCTTGCCATTGAAAGCACAAACGGACAAAATACCCATTACCTGTTCGAACCCGGTACATTCGAGCCGTTGGCACAATTTCAGACGGCCTCGCCGATAGGCATAGAAAGGGAAGATAAACCCGCCGAACCGTATAGCTACGACCCCGAAACCGATCCGCTGCTGAAAATCCCGCCCGAACCCCAAGAGCAGTCCGAAGCGCAGCCCGAATTGGTTTATTACCAACTCGACCATCTCGGCACGCCGATTGCCGCACACAATGCAAAAGGCGAAGCCGTATGGACAGCCGAATACGAAGCATGGGGCAAAATCCGTAACGAAACCGTTTCAGACGGCCTCAAAGTCCACGTTCTGTTCAGTATCATGATGAAAAGAACAGGCTGCACTACAACCGTTTTGTTATTACAACTAAAAGAATGCTGGATGAAATTGAAAGAACCGGGGATTTAACAACAAGTAATTTATTGAGAAAAAGCTTGAGCATTTGATAAAAGGCCGTCTGCAAAACCTTTCAGACGGCCTTTTACTTTTGAATTTTGTAAGTGATTGTACTACTGAGAAAAACAGGAGTTGGCAGACTAAAATACTAGTATTATGAATTTAACATAATATGAATTATTTTCTTTTTTCCTATTCTTCTACAAATTCCGCTTATTGTTCCTATATGTTAAATGAGAATTAATAACATTCTATAGAGTAGGTTAATAGTACTCCAATTTTTAGTATAAAATCAATGATTTTAAGAGAAATGTGACTGCTTAATTTACCACTTTTTCCCTGAATGGTGGAATAGGGCGGGGGGAAATATCTCTTTATCCCTTATTTCAACCGTTCGGACGGCCTTATTTCCATTCATCCCATTCGCTTTACCATCGGCATTATCCCCGTTACCATACAGGGTTCATCGTCAGTCGGATATTACCCTTATGACCGCCCGCCAATCCTACCATCTCACCTTTGCCCGTTTCTCTCCCTCACTTTCCGTCCGCTCCTTCAGCGCATCCGAGGCGGTCAATACCGCTTACCGTGTCGAAATTACTGCTACCTCGACCGATTCCTCGCTGCCGCTGTCTTCCTACCTCAACCAGCGCGCAGCGTTTGAGATTCGTCCGCAGGAAGGTTTGCTGTCGGAAGTGGTCAGTGCATTCGGATCTGCTTCAGACGACCCGCCGGCAAAGCAATGGCAGGGCATTATCACCGCATGCGAGAAGTTGTCGGTATCCAAGGATGAAACCGTTTACCGCTTTGTTTTAAAGCCGCGCTTCGCGGCTTTAAAACATTTCCAAACCTCCCGGCTGTTCCAACACCAAACCGTCCCCGACATCGTTGCCGCCGTCTTCAAACACCACGGCTTCTCCGGTGTCGACTACCGTTTCCAAAAGAGCCGCAGTTACAGCGTACGCGAGTATGTCACCCAGTATCTCGAAAGCGACTTCGACTTTATCAACCGTCTGTGTGAAGAAGAGGGTATCTGGTATGCCTTCGAACAGCATGAACAACATGGCGACGTAGTCGTCTTCGGCGACAGTCCCGAACACTATTGGCGCAGCCAAGGTTTACCCGTTTCCTACCGCCCCCATGCAGGATTGGAGAGTGTCGGTACCGAAGCACTCTTCAACTAAGCATCCGCCACAACCCCATCGTCGAAGGCATACGCACGGCCGACTATAACTACCGCAGTGCCGATACCGACCTCTTTGCCGAAACCGACAACAAACAGTCCGAGGAATCTGCCGACAATACCGTTTTATTGGGCAGACAACAGCACTGGGGCCTTCATCCCAAAACAACCGACGAAGCCCAAGTTCAGACGACCCTGTTGAATGAAGCCAACCTCTGCCGTCAAACCGTCGCTGCCGGCAGTGGCAACGTCGTCTCCATGACGCCGATGAAGGTGTTTCAAACCGATGTCTCCTTTCCCGAAGCACCCAACGGCTGGCTGGTACTTTCCATGGAACACAGCGGCAGCCGCGATAGCGCCTACAGCCATACCTTTACCGCCATACCCGCCCAATTCGCCTACCGTCCCGAACGCACCACACCGCGTCCGCATATCGACGGTACCTTACCGGCACGGGTGACTGCGGCGGAAAACTGCACCTACGCCTATATCGACGATATGGGCCGCTACCGCGTCAAGTTACCATTTGATCTGGACGAATGGAGTCCGGGCGGGGAAAGCCGTCCCGTCCGACTGGCCAAACCCTATGCAGGTCCCGAATACGGCATTCACTTCCCCTTACACGAAGGCACCGAAGTGATGCTCTCCTTCGTCCAGGGTAATCCCGACCGTCCGTATATCTCCGGCGTCATGCACGACAGCGCCCATACCGACCACATTCCTGCCGATTGGAACACAAGAAACGTCATCCGCACCTGGGCGAACAACAAACTGCGGATGGAAGACCAAAAAGGTCAGGAACATATTAAGTTGAGTACTGACTATCAGAAGTCACAACTTAATTTGGGCCATATCGTCGACTCAAATCGAGAAAAACGTGGTAAGAACGGGGAGGGCTTCGAACTCAGGACCGACGGTTGGGGTGCCGTACGGGCAGGTAAGGGCATACTCGTCAGCGCACAAAACCAAGACGCCAACGGCAAAGTGCTGGATATGGACGATGCCATCTCCCAACTTGAACAAGCACTCTCCCTGGCCAAAAGCCTGAACAAAGCCGCCCAAACCGCCAACAACCACAATACCGATGAAGAAACCCAAAGAGGCCGTCTGAAAGACGCCCTTAAAGACCTGAAAGAAGCCGGTTTGATCCAAACCGCACCTGCCGGTATTGCCACCGCAACCGAGCAAAGCCAACTACACACCGCCAATGAAAACATCCACCTGATCAGCGGCAACCATACCGACATTACCGCCGGCCAAAGCCTGACCGCCCATGCGGCAGAGAGCCTCAACCTGTTTGCGCAAAGCAGCGGCATCAAGATGCAGGCCAATCAGGGCAAAGTGGAAGTACAGGCACAGAATGACGAGTTGCAGCTGAATGCGCTGAAAGACGCAACCTTAACCAGCAGCGCAGGGAAAATCACCATAGCGGCGAAGGAAGAGATTCTGATTACCTGCAAGGGGGCGTATATCAAGTTGAGCAACGGGGAAGTTGAGATCGGGAGTCCGAAGGTAGTGCGGGTGAGGGCGCCGTTGGTAGTGAGTGGGGCGAATGCATGGGATTTGGATTTAGCTGGGTTTTCCATGCATAAAAACGACTTTGAGATTTTTTATCATGATGCAAACCTGATGCCTGTAAGCAATGCGCCTTATAGAGTGGTGCTGGCAAATGGTCAGGAATACACAGGGAAACTGGATTCAGACGGAAGGGCGGTATTAAAAGATATCAATATCAGTTCTGCCAACGTTTATTTCGGCTATTCCGAAGACACCGTTGATTTGCCTTCTATCGAAGATTTCGAACAGGATTTCTCTGTGCGTGCAGTTATCAATCGATTGGTAGACTGTGATTTGGAAATATCAGAGGATAAATTTTCAGAAGTGATTGATTTGCTTCTTGACTCCGATTTAGACTACGAGGACGATTAAACCATGGGTATCACATTGACAAAACAGGAAGAAGAGGCAGTTAAAAATCTGTTACTAGATATGGCAACAGCCATCCCGCCGTTGAATGTGGTTGCGGGTATTAAGGATATTACATCGACAGGATGGGACTTATATCGTCAAAACTATAAAACCCGGGAAGAAGAAACCGGACTTAAATTACAACTTATTTTGGGGATAATCTGTCTCGTGCCCGGCGCAGGTGCTCCAGTTAGAACAACATTTAGACAGTTGATACGTAATCCTGACTTTTACGGGCCGTTGATGTTTGAAATCATCACAAGGCTTATTGAGCAAGTCAATATACTGTTGGTGGCAAAAAAATTCCGCCCGATTCCCATGAATCCCGAAGCTTTTCTGATGCAGCTTATTGATGTTGGCAGGTTGGAGCGGGAGTTGGAAAGTGCGAGAAAAGCGGCATTAACATCAGCCAAGGAAAGTGTGTTCGGGCGTTGGTTCGATGTATCCGGTACCATTAACGCGTGCTTTGATTTCTTGAAAAGAAATCTGGCAGATTGCCTAAGGTTGCTCTCTCACTATATCAGAAATGCAATAATCAAGAGTAAGGTTCGGAGCAATAATTCAGCCAAACAGTCATTCTCAGCAAAAAATACCCAGAAGCCATCGCAACGTTTGCAGAAAGACAATACAAAACATAATTCTGATAAACCAAACAAAACTACTACTTCAGAAAAAATGAAGGCAAGGATTAACAGTTTGGAGGGGTATGTAGCAAATGCATTTACTGGTGGGATAGGGGAGCATATTGCTGACTATTACTGTCTTGAGAAGTTTGGAAATCCGTCGGACTGGAGTGGGCATGACAAAGGAAGTAATGGGAAATGGCAGAAAAAAGGTACGGCTTACAAGTTAAATGACAACGGTTTTTTGAAAAGGCTTAAACTATCAGATAATAGAGGCGGAATAGACAGTCTTTGGAAAACGCCGAAGTTGGCAAACCACGGAAAAGAAATTGCTGTGATCGAAGTAAAATCGACACGCAGTCATCTATGGACGGAGACAAGAATGGTTGATGCGTTGGGATATTTGAGCCCTGCGAAACACGGCAGGCTGATTATTCAAATGGATCATGACTGGATTGTAAATGATCTGAGAAGAATGATTACAATATTTTCTATGGATATTCAGTTAATCTTTAAATCTACTCCTGAAAAACTTTGGAAAACCAAATATCATCGGCACCTCCTCTTTATCCATGTCCAAATTCCCGGTACGGACGGTTTTAAGCATGCCGAAGTCTGGCTGGAAAAGGGACTGAAAGGAGAGGTAGATGAACGAATGCACCGTAGCCATAAGCCTGACTACCACATTTTTGACGAAGCAAAAATCGATCGCTTGATTACGGCGAAAAAGCCGAAAGCACAAAGAGAGTACGAAAATGCAAAACGACGTCGGGAAAGACATAAAAATCAACCTCAGATCGTTAAATAACTTGATGTAATAAAGGATTAAAATGACCAATCAAATCGAATATGACCGTAACAAAGATCGTCAGAGATTGTTTAATAAGGATTTTTTTGAGCAATCTTATAAAAATAACCTTATGTTGCTTAATGTTACGTTTCAGTGTGAAAAAGACTATCCTACCGAACCTCCTACAAATGTGGTTGACCAGTTATATCCTTTATTACTTACCGAGTACACCGCAGGATTTCCGATAGAGGAAATCAAGCAACGTATGGAGCAGATAGTTTATTACTGTAAGCAATGCCTAGATATACACAGACAATACGGGCAAGAGGAAGACATCATGTTTATTTGGGGACCGGAGGAGTGGGCAGGAGAAAAGCAGCCCAACATTATCGGACTTTGCCTATTGTTCGAACGGATGGATTGGCTGGAAACCATTAAAGACAGCCTCAATCCCTATAACGATGACGAAATGTATTACGATCCATCATTCAGGGCTTTGATGAATATGGTACTACCCACGAAATTTGATCCCGGCGCCAAATTTGCCAAAGGCGGACACAACTTCCGCAAACCCCTACTACAAGCAATCATAGCGGAAAGCAAGGAAGAATCCCTGAAATATCTCAACGCTTACCTTGTCGGTTGGTACGAAGGCAACCGAAATCGGTAATCTCTTGATTGACACACATTTGAACCAAGATCCCGAATATGGGGGCTATATAGGCTACTGGAGTTTTGAATCCGCCGCAGTTGCCTATTTGAAAGACTTGGATGACACCTCCTTAAGGCAATACATGTATTACCCCAAAGATATGGTTGATTGGGCGAGGGAGCAGAAACTCAAACGCGAGCAGGAGCAAGATGGGAGCGACAACCTGCCTCTGCTCCTCAACGCAGGCACACCCGCTCCGTTTACAGGAAGATACGGCATCAATAATTTTATCGGACACGAAATCCAAATTAATCAAGGAGAGCTTCTGCCTGCCGGACAAGTCAGTGCGAAGAGGGATAAGAACGGTAATCCTATTTTCCGGGAAGATACTGTTTGGCGGCTACTCAAACGCGAAGACAAAGGTAAAGTCCGTTTCAGCGAAAAAGAATTGGAAGAGCTTCAAAAATAAAATAGAAACGAAACGATAAAAAGGTCGTCTGAAATAATATCGGGTTTTCAGACGGCCTTTTGCATAATGCACAAGAGTAGCCGCCACCAATACTTCTACGACAAACTCGGCAACCTCATCAGGGAATACCGCCACGACAGTCTGGACGGCACAGCCCGAAGCCACGTTTGGCATCACCGTTACGACGCATTAGGCAACCGTACCGAAACCATCCGTCCCGACGGGCAGCGTATCGGTTATCTCCACTATGGTAGCGGCCACCTGCACGGTATTACCCTCAACCGTAACGAAATAGCCGCCTTCGAGCGCGACAAACTACACCGCGAAACCGAACGCACCTTTGGCAAACATATCCGCCAAGAAACACAATACGACCCTATGGGCAGAATCCTGCAGCAAATCCACAACCGCAGCCGGCGCGAATACGGCTACGATGCCGCCGGACAACTGACCCACATCCAAAGCAGAGGAGGGCAAACCCAATACCGCCACGATCCCATCGGTAGACTGATTGCCGCCGTTACCCCCGACTTTAGCGAAACCTTTGCCTTCGACCCAGCCGGCAACCGTCTCGACCTAAGCGGCAACAAACAAGACCATACAGGCCAAACAAACAGCCAAGAAAAAAACCATCCCTGAACAAAGTCTGGGGCAACCTGCTTAAAGAGTATTCAGGCGTATACTACGACTATGACCAACGCGGCAACCTGATCCGCAAAACCCGCAATGGAGAAACCACAGACTACCATTGGAACGGCTACAACCAACTCGTTAAAATAGAAAACCGCAACGGCAGTACCGAATACCGTTACGACCCCTTAGGCAGGCGTACCGCCAAAATCCGTAACGGAGAAACCACCGTCTACCACTGGCAGGAAGACACCCTTGCCATTGAAAGCACAAACGGACAAAATACCCATTACCTGTTCGAACCCGGTACATTCGAGCCGTTGGCACAATTTCAGACGGCCTCGCCGATAGGCATAGAAAGGGAAGATAAACCCGCCGAACCGTATAGCTACGACCCCGAAACCGATCCGCTGCTGAAAATCCCGCCCGAACCCCAAGAGCAGTCCGAAGCGCAGCCCGAATTGGTTTATTACCAACTCGACCATCTCGGCACGCCGATTGCCGCACACAATGCAAAAGGCGAAGCCGTATGGACAGCCGAATACGAAGCATGGGGCAAAATCCGTAACGAAACCGTTTCAGACGGCCTCAAAGTCCACGTTCTGTTCAGTATCATGATGAAAAGAACAGGCTGCACTACAACCGTTTTGTTATTACAACTAAAGAATGCTGGATGAAATTGAAAGAACCGGGGATTTAACAACAAGTAATTTATTGAGAAAAAGCTTGAGCATTTGATAAAAGGCCGTCTGCAAAACCTTTCAGACGGCCTTTTACTTTTGAATTTTGTAAGTGATTGTACTACTGAGAAAAACAGGAGTTGGCAGGCTAAAATGCTGTCATTATGAATTTAACATAATATAAATTAATTTCCTTTTTCCTATTCTTCTACAAATTCCGCTGTTTTGTTCCTATATGCCAAATGAGAATTAATGATACTCTAGAGAGAGTGCTCATAGTACTCCAATTTTTAGTATAAAATCAATAGGTTTTAAGCTTCTTAATTTTACTGTAACTCTACCACTGAATTAATGAGTGATGGAAATTCCCACAAAGACATTTAGGGGATTTTTCATGAGTACCTTCTTCCAGCAAACCGCACAAGCCATGATCGCCAAACACATCGACCGCTTCCCACTATTGAAGTTGGATCAGGTGATTGATTGGCAACCGATCGAACAGTACCTAAATCGTCAAAAAATCCGTTACCTCCGAGACCACCGCGGCCGTCCCGCCTATCCCCTGTTGTCCATGTTCAAAGCCGTCCTGCTCGGACAATGGCACAGCCTCTCCGATCCCGAACTCGAACACAGCCTCATCACCCGCATCGATTTCAACCTGTTTTGCCGTTTTGACGAACTGAGCATCCCCGATTACAGCACCTTATGCCGCTACCGTAACTGGTTGACGCAAGACGATACCCTGTCCGAATTGCTGGAACTGATTAACCGCCAACTGACTGAAAAAGGCTTAAAAGTAGAGAAAGCATCCGCCGCCGTCGTTGACGCCACCATTATTCAGACCGCCGGCAGCAAACAGCGTCAGGCCATAGAAGTCGATGAAGAAGGACAAGTCAGCGGCCAAACCACACCGAGTAAAGATAAAGATGCCCGCTGGACAAAGAAAAACGGTTTATACAAACTCGGTTACAAACAACATATACGTAAGGCTATATCGAGAAACTGCACATTACCCCCGCCAATGCCCATGAGTGCAAACACCTGTCGCCTTTGTTGGAAGGACTGCCCAAAGGCACGACCGTCTATGCCGATAAAGGCTACGATAGTGAGGAAAACCGGCAACATCTGAAGGCGATGTGTTTGAACCTTTTGAAAGCCGCCAACAGGCTAAGTGCGCCTGTTGCCGCCTAAAAGGCGGCCAGATACCTGATTAATCAGGTATCCAAGGGGGATTTGGGTAGAATCAGTGGATATTTGAAACAAAAACAGCTGAAAACCTGTGTTTGGATTTCGGCTGTCGGGAAAAAGGAATTTTTCAAAGGTCTCAACCTAATAGTAACTTTCAACAAAATAAATTTAATCGTTAAAATAAATTTAATCGTTCCCTTTCTATTCATTATCTTGCTGTAATAACTTACAAACAGCCAAGTTCACCTCTACAAACTCCGACCATTCCAACTGTTCATCCAAATAAACCTTGTAATAATCTTCGACGCGACATACAAGTGGACGAGTCTCATATATCGTACAAAGATTGGTTTGTTCGTCAAAATGTCGGCAAATGCCATCGCCACGGTCAAGAAATTGGGTTTGTTCGCTTAAATGGACACGGCGACAGCATTGGCCACAAGCTGTGCAAGGAAAGGGGGAAAGCTTATTCATTTTTTAGCTTGAATATTTATTAACCATTGCCGAGTACTATCCGTATTCCCTGCTTCAAAAGGCAACTCAATATTTCGCTTCACTATTTCCTTATGTAATACCAAATGACGTTGAAACTCATCATTAGCCAATACCAAATCATTAGCAAACTGATCCAGTTCAGTCGGATTCATATTGAACTCAATTTTAGATAATTCCATTAGATAGTGATCGAGTTCGGCATTAATTTCCTGATAACGTTCCAAAATCTTTTCATACTGACTTTTACGACTATTCAAAAAACTCCACACTTTTTGCATCATTTCACTATGATCAAGAAAATAACTCAAACCCATAGTCAAAATGCCGGATACCAATGCAGAAAGAAATCCTGAGATACCTAAAGGTAACTCACCCAATGCCCCATAAACTAGAGTTCCTGCCGCTACTGCTGCCGTAGTACCTAAAATCCTTGTAACTTCACGAATCAAATCACCTAGCTTTAATTTTTCAGGGTTAAAAAAGATTAATTTTACCGCTTTAACTAAACCTACCCATGTCTCACGAATAATTTTAATGGCATTACCACCAATAGTTTGAAACGCATTCCAAAGAGCTGTGGTAGCACTTGAAATAATGCCACTGATCAATCCGTCCTTAAACGCATTCAATAATTCTTTAAAACGTTTTTTAACACCCTCCCAAATACTATTAAGTGCTTCTTTAATATGATTAAAAAAATTTTCAAGCTGAAAATTCTGCTTACATTCGGCAAAAATTTTTGGAATTCTATCTCGTAACTCAAACCAAATTTCAGCCAACACAATACCGACTGATTGGCGCAAACCCATTTTAAAACCCTGTTTGCCCATATCTATGGCTGCAGAACCAAAAAACTTACTACTGGTGTAGTAGCTCCAATTGATTTGCTGGTCATACGCTTCCCGTGCTTGTTTATCCTTATTACGCATACCTGTTTCATTGACACTTTCAAGTCCTTTCAGGTGTTCCTGCTCTTTCCGGATTTCATCTTTTAGCCGTTGTCTTTTATGCCGATTTGCAGGCGTATTTTCCGGTATATCTGCCAATTGTTTTTGCTTTTGAGCGATAGAATCCTCCTTATTCCTTTTCATTTCAGGCAGCTTGGAAATAAATTCCTCTATCGACATATCACTTTTTTTAGTATTGATATAGCCCTGAGTAGACTGAAAATTCGTTTCTTGATTGGCTAATTCGACGCCATCCAACCCTGATAGTATCCTGCCTGCATCATGATGTATCTTACTGGCTGCTATAACATGGTCTAATTGGCGTTTCTCATGTTCGGCCATATTCCGATTACGATAAACATCATGCAATTGGCCTTGATCTTGCAGTTTTTTATCCTGCTGTCCACGTTTGATATACCTATCATCTGTATGATAGGCATGTGAATCATAACGCACCGCGTTTTTACCATCAGAAGTTAGTTGTACAGATATTTCTGTAGAAACATGAATATCTGTCTCCCCGTTTTTTTGAAGCTCTTTCTGGTACTCGCGCACCTTATGCACGGTATCAACATTGCCGCCCCTTTTGTCTTGGAAAAGCAAAAAATCCAAACCGAAAGAAGTGGCTAAACTTTTAATCATAGTTTGATGCAGTTCGCCCGCCCAATCAAATTCTTTCATCTGTGTTTGCGTTGTCATTTTCTATCCCCTCGATATGCAGGCTGCCTGAAAACCATTATGCAAAAGCAGCCTGCACTTTTTCTTTTACAAATTAACTGGAAAATTTCTCAACATCGGAATCCGCTATATTCAATACTTTGTCAATACCTTCACTATTAAGTACCTTAAATCCATGTTTATCAGTTTCCATAATCGGCAGGTTTTCTTCATTTATCGCTGCATTACCGATGGCGTTGGCTTTAAACTTAAACAATGGTGTAGAAATAATGTCGGCCAAAATTGCCGATACTTGGTAACCGTTTCCGATAGCCAACAACACATCCTCTTCAATATTTTTAAGATCGCCACCTTGGTTTAAATACTCAGCACAAAATTTTAATTTGCCGAAATAATCGGTAAATACTGTATAAATTTTCGTCAGGGAAGCCAGAATTTTGTTGATATAACTCTGTGTTTCAAAAAAATGTTTATTGCCAGCAGACATTTTTTCAATAGCTTCTTTAACCTCTTCGCTTGTTTTCAGGGCATTCTCCAAGGCTTTTTCAGCATGAGCATTATAAGCCCAGCCCGCAATAGCTAATACGGGGGCGGCGACAACACCTCCCAAAATTGCCGTACCGCCAGCCATTCCTAATCCGCCGGCAGCAAGAGAGCCCCCACCGATTGCAGCCAATGTCGCATTGTAAGCGGCAGCTCCTGATAAAGCTGAAATTGCCGTACCTGTAGACGCAGCACCCATTGCCAACACGCCACCGTATACTGCATAAGCGGCAGCGGCACCAACGGCACCTGCCCCAACCATTGTCCCTAAATAATTAATTGCGGACAGCTCAATCATTTCGATTTATCCAAGCGGCTTTTATCCGGCAGTGAGAATTTCAAATCTTTCTCTTGCGCTTTTTCCAGTTTCTTTAATAACTCCTCAGCAATAGTACGAAATTTGTTAAAATCCTTGCCAATTTGTAATTGAAATGAGCCCAAATCATCCAGTTTTTGGGCTGTCTCTTCACTAATCTTATCGAAATTTGCTTTGGCATCTTCATAATTTTTCTTTGCTATTTTGATAATAGAATCAGCATCTCCTTTAGTCTGATAACCGTCGTATCCTTTTTTTGCACCAAACGCAGCGGCTGAAACGGCGGCTGCACCTAAGATAAATGGTAAAGGCATTTTTAACTCCTTAAAATATAAAATTAATAAAAACTAACTATTTGCTACTTTTTCGGACGGCCTCTATTTTTATGTCAGCCTATCTTCTTTACCAACCTTATTCTCTAAAACTATTCCGAATAAACGCCAGTAATTCTTTTAGTGGATAAATCATCCCAATCCGTTACTTCAATCTTTCGTTTTCTGCTTATTCAAAAATAAGCTTTCAGACGACCTTCCATTTTTTCCTGCAATTCCGCCGGGCTGACTATCCGCAGATGCGGTATCCAATACTGCACTATCGGTACGACTTCCATTTCATGTACGTTGCGGCAGGCCAGCAGCAGGCCGCCATCGTCGAGACGGCGGACGATTTCCTGATTCGGCAGCAGTTTGCGACGCAAAAAGTAGTGCGCGGCCTGCGGTGATGCCTGTATGACGATTTCGCCGATTTGATTGCCGTGGGAGATGCTGTCGTTGTTCCTGATTTCTTCCAGCAGCACCGGGTCCGGCTCAAAAGTATCGCCCGATATGCCGATGGCGGAAGTTTGGCTGAAACAGAAGGTTTTCCTCTGCCCGTCGCTGGTGCCGATGAGATACCAGATGCCGCTTTTGTTCAGCAGAACATAAGGTTCGAGGCGGTAGTAGCCGCCTTTTTCCTGTCCGGCCTTGGTATAGTGGAATTCGACGATTCGGTGTTTGTCGATTGCTTCCTGCAGGCATTTGAAGTCGCTCAGCCTGTTGCCGAGTTCTTCATACTGGATGCCTTTGATTTGCACGCTTTGCAAAAGGGCGTTTTTGTAGAAGTCGCTGTCTATTTTCGGGAAGAGGTTTTGGATACTGCAAAAAGTGGCGAAACGTTGTACGTCTTCGCTTGTCAGGTGGCCGAGTTTGTTTTTGTCGAGGCGGTAGTAGCGGCGGCCTTTTTCGATGAATTTGGCTTCGAGGAAATCGAGGCGTTCGTTGAGGTCTTTTTGCAGGATGCGGATGCTGACTTGGAATTCGTCTTTCAATTGATGGATGTCGAGACGTTCGCCGTCGTTGAGCCTGGAAATGATGCGCGCCAAGCGGTAGGCAAGTTTTTCGTGTTTGCCGCTCATTTCTGTCGTCCTTGGTGAGTAAGTGCCGCCATTCTAGTGGGGCGGTTTGCACGGTTGTTTCGCAATGTATTGCTACTATGTTATTTTTTACGTTTTTTATTTATTTTTTCCGTGGATTCTATCATAATTATGAAATTTATTCCTATTTAATATAATTTATCTTATTTTGACAGTTTGAGACCTTTGCAAAAATCCTTTTCCCTAACAGCCGAAACCCAAACACAGGTTTTCGGCTGTTTTTGTTTCAAATATCCACTGATTCTACCCAAATCCCCCCTTAATCCCCCTTGGATACCTGATTAATCAGGTATCTGGCCGCCTTTTAGGCGGCAACAGGTGCACTTAGCCTGTTGGCGGCTTTCAAAAGGTTCAAACATATCGCCTTCAGATGACTTTGCGAACTCACTTTGTTTGTAGAGGCCGTTTTTCTTTGTCCAGCGGGCATCGCTGTCTTTACTCGGTGTGGTTTGTCCGCTGACTTGTCCTTCTTCATCAACTTCTAAGGCCTGACGCTGTTTGCTGCCGGCGGTCTGAATAATGGTGGCATCAATGATGGCGGCGGAGGATGCTTTCTCTATTTTTAGGTTTTTTTCGGTCAGTTGGCGGTTAATCAGTTCCAGCAATTCGGACAGGGTGTTGTCTTGCGCCAGCCAGTTGCGGTAGCGGCATAAGGTGCTGTAATCGGGAATGCTCAGTTCGTCAAAACGGCAAAACAGGTTGAAATCGATGCGGGTGATGAGACGTGTTCGAGTTCGGGATCGGAGAGGCTGTGCCATTGTCCGAGCAGGACGGCTTTGAACATGGACAACAGGGGATAGGCGGGACGGCCGCGATGGCCTCTGAGGTAACGGTTTTTTGGCGATTCAAGTATTGTTCGATCGGTTGCCAATCAATCACCTGATCCAACTCCAATAGTGGGAAACGGTCGATGTGTTTGGCAATCATGGCTTGGGTGGTTTGCTGAAAGAAGGTGCTCATGAAAAATCCCCTAAATGTCTTGGTGGGAATTTAGGGGATTTTGGGGAATTTTGCAAAGGTCTCAGGCCGTCTGAAAATTTCAGACGGTCTTTTTGCTTTCGAATTCTGTAAGTAATTGTACAATTAAGAGAAATAGAAACTAGAAGATTAAATTATTACTTTATAAATTTAACATAATATAAATTATGTAGTTTTCCCTATACCTAACAATCGCCGTTGTTTATTCCTGTTTGTTAACTATTAGTTAATCTTAAAAGATTCCGTATAGTACTCCAATTTTTAGTATAAAATCAATGGTTTTTAAGAGACATATGGCTGCTTAATTTACCACTTTTTCCCTGAATGGTGGAATAGGGCGGGGTAAAATATCTCTTTATCCCTTATTGCAACCGTTCAGACGGCCTTTCTCCCATTCATCCTATTCGCTTTACCATCGGCATTATCCCCGTTACTATACGGGGGTCATCGTCAGTCGGATATTACCTTATGACCGCCCGCCAATCCTATCACCTCACCTTCGCCCGTTTCTCTCCTTCACTTTCAGTCCGCTCCTTCAGTGCATCCGAAGCGGTCAATACTGCTTACCGTGTTGAAATCACCGCCACCTCGACCGATTCCTCGCTGCCGCTGTCTTCCTACCTCAACCAGCGCGCAGCGTTTGAGATTCGTCCGCAGGAAGGTTTGCTGTCGGAAGTGGTCAGTGCATTCGGATCTGCTTCAGACGACCCGCCGGCAAGCAATGGCAGGGCATTATCACCGCATGCGAGAAGTTGTCGGTATCCAAGGATGAAACCGTTTACCGCTTTGTTTTAAAGCCGCGCTTCGCGGCTTTAAAACATTTCCAAACCTCCCGGCTGTTCCAACACCAAACCGTCCCCGACATCGTTGCCGCCGTCTTCAAACACCACGGCTTCTCCGGTGTCGACTACCGTTTCCAAAAGAGCCGCAGTTACAGCGTACGCGAGTATGTCACCCAGTATCTCGAAAGCGACTTCGACTTTATCAACCGTCTGTGTGAAGAAGAGGGTATCTGGTATGCCTTCGAACAGCATGAACAACATGGCGACGTAGTCGTCTTCGGCGACAGTCCCGAACACTATTGGCGCAGCCAAGGTTTACCCGTTTCCTACCGCCCCCATGCAGGATTGGAGAGTGTCGGTACCGAAGCACTCTTCAACTTAAGCATCCGCCACAACCCCATCGTCGAAGGCATACGCACGGCCGACTATAACTACCGCAGTGCCGATACCGACCTCTTTGCCGAAACCGACAACAAACAGTCCGAGGAATCTGCCGACAATACCGTTTTATTGGGCAGACAACAGCACTGGGGCCTTCATCCCAAAACAACCGACGAAGCCCAAGTTCAGACGACCCTGTTGAATGAAGCCAACCTCTGCCGTCAAACCGTCGCTGCCGGCAGTGGCAACGTCGTCTCCATGACGCCGATGAAGGTGTTTCAAACCGATGTCTCCTTTCCCGAAGCACCCAACGGCTGGCTGGTACTTTCCATGGAACACAGCGGCAGCCGCGATAGCGCCTACAGCCATACCTTTACCGCCATACCCGCCCAATTCGCCTACCGTCCCGAACGCACCACACCGCGTCCGCATATCGACGGTACCTTACCGGCACGGGTGACTGCGGCGGAAAACTGCACCTACGCCTATATCGACGATATGGGCCGCTACCGCGTCAAGTTACCATTTGATCTGGACGAATGGAGTCCGGGCGGGGAAAGCCGTCCCGTCCGACTGGCCAAACCCTATGCAGGTCCCGAATACGGCATTCACTTCCCCTTACACGAAGGCACCGAAGTGATGCTCTCCTTCGTCCAGGGTAATCCCGACCGTCCGTATATCTCCGGCGTCATGCACGACAGCGCCCATACCGACCACATTCCTGCCGATTGGAACACAAGAAACGTCATCCGCACCTGGGCGAACAACAAACTGCGGATGGAAGACCAAAAAGGTCAGGAACATATTAAGTTGAGTACTGACTATCAGAAGTCACAACTTAATTTGGGCCATATCGTCGACTCAAATCGAGAAAAACGTGGTAAGAACGGGGAGGGCTTCGAACTCAGGACCGACGGTTGGGGTGCGTTACGCGCAAGTAAAGGGATACTTGTCAGTACAGATACACAAAGTGGGGCTAAGGGCGAAGTATTGGAGATGGGTAAGGCAATACGACGCATGCGTAAAGCATTGGATGCAGCCAAATTATTGGATGCTGCCGCTATGCGCGTGGGAAATAGTGCTACAGAGAGTATTGCTCAGACAAACCATATTAATAGTAGTTTAAAGAAACTAAAAAAATCGGGCATCGTTATTTCGGCTCCCGATGGTTTGGCTACCAGTACCAAGCAAAGTATATTGAATACAGCGCAAGGGCATATTCATTGGGTCAGTTTACAAGATAGTAACGTCAGTGCCGGTAAAAACTTTACTGCACACGCACTACAAGGTATCAATCTGTTTGCACAAAATAATGCCCTTAAAATCCATGCCGCTAAAGGTAAGGTTGAAATCCAGGCAAAAAATAACAAGATACAGATTGATGCCAAAAAAGATCTTGAACTGATCAGTAGTACTGCCAAAGTAATGATCGTCGGCAAAGATGAAGTAATGATTAGCGGTGGCGGAGGCAGCTATATCAAATTAAAAAATGGCGAAATTATACTTGCTTCTCCTAAGATTGTTCGCGTCAAAGCACCCGCAATGCCTGTAGGCGGTTCTGATAGTTTTGTCTTTAACGGTTTTGCAAAAACCGATAAAACCTGTATTCCTTGCAAGATTGCCGAATTGATTGGGCGTCCTGTTAATCCTATTTTGGGAATTAAGGTTTTGCCGGATGAAACGGATTTTGCTTTTGATGGGCTGGTACCTTTTGTATGGAGCCGCAGCTATTTCTCCGACCTAAAAGAAAGTTGGCTGGGTAGTGGCTGGCGTACCACATTGAGTGCAAAATTGGAGCGTAAAGACGGTCGTTTTACCTATACCGATAACCAAGGGCGTACATTTGAACTGCCCGAGCTTGAAGAAGATGACGGACAAGTCTTATTTGAAGCCGAGCAAATTGTTTTTGAACGAATTGATAATGGCAGTTATCAAATTAGCAGTTTGGATGGGGATAGTAGACAGAGATTCTCTCCGTTACATCTGAATGGAACAAACCGTATCGGCAGTGGTGATGGCGATTATGTTCTTACGCGTGTTAGCGACCGTCATGGGAATGGCTACCGTATTGTTTATAATGAAGATACCGGTTTACCGCATACCGTTATTGACGAATTGGGACGTAAAATATGGTTTGAATTTGACAATCTCAGCCCTTTGACTCAGATTCCTGTTTATCGCCTTACCAGCATGGGTAGCTACAACGATAATCTACCTGAAGGTCGGGAAGTTCTTGTCCGTTACCGTTATGACGACAACGGAGATCTTGTCGCAGTAGAAGATGCCGAAGGTTTCGTTCACCGACGTTTCGGTTATCTCCGCCACATGATGATCCGCCACCAAACTGCAGCAGGATTAAATACCTACTATCAATACGACCACTATACCCCCTAAAGGCCGGGTATTGCGCAGCCATACCGATAACGGTGAAGAGTGGCGTTTTGCCTATGCCGACGGGCATACCCAAATCACTGATGCATTAGGACGTAGTGAGCACCTTTATTACGACCATCATGGCGAAGTCGTTAAAAAAGTCTTTGCAGATGGAAGTAGCGTCTTGACTGAACGTGATGCATTAGGCCGTCCTATTAAAATTACTGATGAAATGGGGCGTGAAACCCGCTACCGTTATAACGAATGCGGGCTGCTGACCTTTGTTGGCGGAGAAGGCGGACAAAATCAGCACATCCGTTATGACCAAGAACGCCGACCGGTAGAGATTACACTTCCGCACAATCAAAAGACCCTGATTGAATACAACGAACAAGGGTTACCTGCGACCCAAAGCGATAGCAAAGGCAATGCAACCCGTTACCGTTACAACGAAAATGGGCAAATTACCCAAATTACCGATGCTAAACAATACCTATACATTTGAGTATGATCAGCACCGCCGTTTGAGCACTCAAACCGACTGTTCCGGTCAGCAAACCCGTTATACCTATAACGATGAGGGCAAACTCGAAAGTATTACCGATGCAGCCGGTCACACCACGCACTATCATTACCAAAATAGAAAACCATTGCGTACCGACTATCCGGATGGCAGCAGTGAGCACTTCAGCTACGATCACGCTGGTCGATTGAGTGTTCTGACAGATGCCGAAGGCAACCGTACCGTCTACGATTACGACAATGACAGCAAACCAACTGTCCGCTACAACGCGCTGGGAGATGCATTCCAATACCGTTACGATCCCGCAGGTCGTCTAAAAACCCTCGTCAACGAAAACGGCGACAGCTATACCTTCGAATACGATGAGCGCGACCGCCTAATCCGCGAGACCGGCTTTGACGGCAAAATGACACGTTACACCTACAACCCTGCCGGCGAACTCATACGCGAAGAAGAATACGCGTCTGGGAACATTGACGTGCGTACTCGCCCGCTACGGACGATCACCTACCACCGTGACCGTATCGGCCGCATCCGTCAGAAAGACAGTCATCTGGACGGCGGAGAAATCCTGAGCACCCACTACCGCTACGACAAACTTAACCGTCTGATCCAAGCTCACAACGCCCATAGCGAGCTTCGCTTCGGCTATGACCACAACAGACTGGTTAAAGAACAGCTCATCCACTTGGATAAACCCCTTACGTCCGGCATCAGCCGTTCACAATCCAAAGATGTCGCTGCACAGATTACCGAACACCGTTACGACGTACTGGGCAACCGCATCCAAACCATCCTGCCTACAGGTGAAGTTTTAAACCGCCTGTATTACGGCAGCGGGCACCTGCACCACGTCAACCTCGACGGCAGCACCCTTGCCGACATTGAGCGTGATGCTCTGCATCGCCCGATCGAACGGACTCTCGGCAGGCTGAATACCCAATTTCAACTAGACCCATTAGGCCGTCTGAAACAACAAATCGCCCAACCGAACGGTCACAACAAAGCAGACCCTGCCGTCCTTATCGGCCGCAGTTACCAATACGACACTATCGGCAACCTCGTCCGTACCGACGACCAAACCAACGGCAGCAGGGATTACACCTATGACGCACTGGGCAGAATTACCCAAAGCGCGGACGAGCACTACCGCTACGACCCTGCACATAACCTTACCGATGGAAGCAGAATCGGCGGCAACCGCCTTACCCAATACCAAGGTACCAGTTACCGCTACGACCCGTTGGGTAACCTGATCGAAACAGCAGCATGACGGCGAAATCCAACATTACCGCTACAATGCCGAAAACCAACTGACCGAAGCCGAAATCCATCGCCCCGGACAAACGCTGTCCTATACCGCTACCGCTACGACCCCATGGGCCGCCGCATAGCCAAAGTCCATCCTGACGGCAACGAAATCCAATACCTGTGGGACGGCAGCCGCCTGTTACAGGAATACAGCGATAAAGCAACCTATACTTATGTTTATACTGAACAGGGTAGCTACGAACCGTTAGCGCAAATCGTTCAGATGACCAACACTGACAATAATAAAGTTGGCAGACAGATTCTGTACTATCACAACGATCAAATCGGCATCCCGCGAGAAATGACCGATGGGGAAGGCAATATTGTTTGGAGCGGCGACTATAGCGGTTGGGGCAAACTGACCCAAGAAAGTTGTCTGAAACTGGATATACATCAACCCTTCCGTCTGCAGAACCAGTATTATGATGAAGAGACGGGACTGCATTACAACTTCTTCCGCTACTATGATCCGGATATTGGGCGGTTTACGCAGCAGGATCCGATTAGGTTGATGGGCGGTATTAATTTTTATGCTTTTGCACCAAACGTGCAACGATGGATAGATTTATTGGGGCTATATACATTAAGTGATGCAGAAGAGAGTTTATCTAACCGAAGAGTCAGAAAAGATAATAAAGGCTGGATTTATGATACTTATTCAGATACTCAAATATTTGACGAATGGATTAGAATGGAACAGCGAAATATGGGATGGATTAATAATATACCAAAATGTCCTCGCACTATAGGAAAATGCACTGAGGCTAACGGATGGTCAGGAGGGAAAAGTGCCCTTGTGAAATGGTACCATCCAGGCGCAACATATGAATTTAGATCTAGACCAAATTCTGCGGGAAATACTAATCAATGTACATATGATAATAATGGAAATATTATTAGAAATTTACCAGCAGCAGGTAGTGCTGATTATGCCCATTCAGAATGGGGAAATAAAATAAATCATTATAATCATGATGTTAAACCGTATGAATTAGCTGAAAAACTAGGGCGCATTAGAGATTATTATAAAGTTCGACCTATCTTAATAGAGTAATATAATATGTTGAAATTATTTATCTCATCATTTTTTTAAATCTATTATTTATTTTGTATTTAACTAAAGAACTGAAAGGAGTTATTAGTTTTTATTTTTAAATATTCATACTGAAAATATACGCAATTATATTTTTAGGAATAGTAGAGATTATATTATATTACTTATTAAGTTTAAGTATTATTCTTTTTATCAAAATACTTAGCATCATTAATAACAGAAAGCCAAATTATTAAATTATTCTTATTTTTTATAATTTGCTTATTTTTAGATATAATAGCGTACTTGTTTATATTTAGATCCTTCTTTATAACCTAATAGATTATCAGTAAGCGTAGGTTGGGTTGAAAACCCAACTTTCACAAAGGTCGTCTGAAAAACTTTCAGACGACCTAAAATACATTCTCTAACACTGAAAAGCAAAGATGTGGCTAATGATCTAGATTACAGCCTATAAAGAATCTCAGCGCCACAAGAAAGAACAATAAATGAAAAACTTATTTTATTGGCTATTGGCACTTCTTTTCCCCTATTTGATTATATATTTGGCACTCGGAGACACCATTTATCTTTTTCTAAAAGCAGGGTATATCGGGTTGCCATATTGCTTCCCCTATATTTTTAAAACAGGCATACTACAAGGGGTATTATTTCTCATATTTTTCTTAGGCTTAATAGTCATTTTATTTACCAAAGGATTAAATTTGAGAAAGAAAATCTTAGGAAAAGTATTCGTTTCCACATCCCTATTTTTATGGTTTCTTTTAGGGTTTATATGCCTAGGGATTCATATGTGAATTTATTGAAATGATCAACTCAATTGAAAATTGGAAAGTATCTGCTCCGGGCTATGCCTAAGACTTTTAACCACGAAAACCTAAGTTTTATTCCAATCTAAATGATTTCCTTAAAATGTAATTCAGCAGTAAGCGTAGGTTGGGTTGAAAACCCAACTTTCACAAAGGTCGTCTGAAAACTTTTAGACGACCTAATTTATGTGCTTACAGTCGCACCAACATTGCTACGAAGAAAATGGTTAGTTTGTTATCTAATTCAGATACTGAAATACAAGACTCTCATTTCTGTAGAGGTGCACAGGTAGGAACTACTTATCATCTATAAATCATACAATGGTTCCGCATCATACGGGTTATAATCCTTTGTAATAGATACAGATGGTCTGTCAGGCTGGTGGGATAGCTTGGGGGACACTGCAGATATTCATGATAAGCTTAAAAATATGGAATAAAATGAAGCAAAAAAATTATTTCTTACTGATTGCTCAAATTTTGCTAAATCTTCCGTCCTTGATCTTTTTGACTGTATGGCTCATAAAAATAACAATAGTGATGGATGCAGAATTATTTTCATATTTACTTAAATTTATTAGATTATCAAGCTATATTGCAAGCATATTCTCAATAGCAACTTTAATAAATTTATTTTTTATAAGAGATATGAAAGTTCTACTAATTTCAGTGTTCATAAGTATATTTACGTTGTTATTCAGCGTTTATACCATAACTTCGTATACCTGCGATTCTTTTTATGGATATTACATGTGCTTGATTAGTGATTATATTTTTAAAATCATTCACTAAATAACAAGCATAATCCAAATAAGCAAGTGTAAGTTAGATTTAAACAAAGGTCGTCTGAAAAACTTTCAGACGACCTAAAATACATCCTCGTCAGGCGATAACAAAAGTTAGTCTCTATAAAACGGTTACACCCATCACAAAATATTGCAAAGAAGCCCAAGCCGCATCGGCACTGAAGATTAAAGAGGTAACTAAATGTCCAGATTACTTCCTCTAAATCTTTAGGTCAGACAAGAGAACCTGTAATCAAATCGGCATTACTCGAGAGATGACCGATGAAGAAGGCAAAATTGTTTGGAGCGGTGACTATAGCGGCTGGGGCAAACTGACCCGGGAGGAACGTCTGAAATCAGATGCATACCAACCTATCCGCCTGCAGAATCAGCATTATGATGAAGAAACTGGGCTGCATTACAACTTCTTCCGTTACTATGATCCGGAGATTGGACGGTTTACGCAACAGGATCCGATTAAGCTAGCGGGGGGAAACAATCTGTATCAGTTTGCACCTAATGTGCAATTTTGGATAGATTCATCAGGCCTCGCGCGCATATGTACGCGACTGTTGAATGGTATGCCGTTTGATTTTAGAACTTCAGGTTGGACCGGTTTAGATTTGGGTATCTTTCATGAACATATTTTCTTTGATGATGGTACAAATATTGGATTTACAACTACAGGGCCATTTTCTGAAACGGATCCTAAAATAATTGCCTAATATAAATGCTCAGGAAAACATTATGATGATTTGAAAATGAAAAAAGCAGTAAATCAAGTGGAAGAAATGAGGGTGGTTTTACCTAAGAGTTCAAATCGACATGACGGGGTAGTTATTGGAAAAAAATATGGGAATAACACATATCATGTTGTGTCCAATAATTGCCAAGATTTTACTTCTGATGCCAAAAAAGCTTACAAAAACATTAAATAATCTAGGATTGAAGAATGATTTTTTTATAAAAAAATTGTCTAGTAGTATATTATACTCTAATATCTTTATCATTCTATATACTTTAATATTATCTTTTTTTGCTTCTCTGGAATATTTGGTATTAAAAAGCTATGGTTTTTATTTTTTTATGGATAATATATAGAGATAATTTGATTATAATGTATATTCCTATTTTTATTTTTTTATAACACAAATACTTTTTTTACTTTAAAAAAAGTAAAAGGACAATAACAAGAAAAAAATTATCTTGCAAACTCTAAATCTTATTTTTTTGTTTATGCGGCTAGTTATTTTTATATTTTATATAATATTTTTTTAGTTTTTTCTACAATGGAGAACAGCTATAACTTCTCCTATCAAGTTATCTAGAAAGAAGTTTTTACGCATGTTAAAAACAGCCGAAAACTTGTGTTCAGGTTTCGGCTGTTGGGGGAAAGACTTTTTTGCAAAGGTCTCAGGCCGTCTGAAACGTAATTTCAGACGGCCTTTAAAATGGTAATTTAAGAAAAATCCGGTGATTCTGTCTTTTAGTGACTGTATTTATGACATTGTGCGGAGGTGCTGGTCCTGTAGGAGGAGCAAAAGCAGCACCCCAAGGAGTTTATTCAAAATCGCTATGATCCCATGGGTCGGCGCATAGCCAAAGTCCATCCAGACGGCAGTGAAATCCAATATCTGTGGGATGGCAGCCGCCTGCTACAGGAGTACCGCAAAGACCGAACCTATACCTATGTCTACACTGAAGACCGAAACTATGAGCCCCTTGCTCAAATCACCACTTACAATGGCACTGATAAGGCACGAGAAATCCTGTACTATCACAACGATCAAATTGGTATCCCGCGAGAGATGACCGATGGGGAAGGCAATATTGTTTGGAGCGGTAACTATAGCGGCTGGGGCAAACTGACCCAGGAGGAACGTCTGAAATCAAACGTATACCAACCTATCCGCCTGCAGAATCAGCATTATGATGAAGAAACCGGACTGCATTACAACTTCTTCCGTTACTATGATCCGGAGATTGGGCGGTTTACGCAGCAGGATCCGATTGGGCTGGGAGGTGGAAGTAACTTTTATCAATTTTCGACAAATATACAAAATATGATGGACCCTTGGGGGTTAAATGCTGTTAGCATAGCTAAAGGGGCATTGTCTATGATTGCAATTGATACAATGACTCCAGACCCCACTGATGCGGCATTGCCTAAATGGATTGCATATGGGGTGCTTGGAGCTGCTGCAACGGGTGTCGTTGCATTATCGGAAAGCGATACATGTACAGGAAAATGCCAGGAAGAAAAAAAACGTAAGAAATGTTTAGATGCTACAGTAAACAACATTAAAATGGTTACAGCAAAAACATCTTATCTAACATTACAAAAAAGTGTTTCCATCCCTGCTGTTGCGAGATACACAGCATTGATTGAAAGAGGTAGTATTGCCCCTCCAGTTAAAATGGATGGAAATACTATTGTAGATGGTAACCATAGAATGGTAGCTGGATTATTGTGTAATCAAATACCTGCTAGTACCCCAGGAACTGCTCCATTATCTAAACCAAGAATACCTTTGAGAGATATACAACCAGACCCTATAGATTGGTGGTAATAAAAATGATATCAAATGACATTCAAGAATTACTTAAAAATATTACAAAGTCTCTAATTAAAATCGAAACAAAAGAATTAGATGTCTTAATTTCTAGACAGTTAACCCATATAGATAATATTGATTTTTCACAGATACGAAATATCCCATAGGGAAATTGGAAGTCTCAAATTTTTCTTTCTGTTCATTTCGTGGTGCTTTCATAAGCTATAGTTCCTTTACCAATTGCAATTTTATTAATTGTTCTTTTTATTACGGCAATAGTTTGTAATACAAAAATTTACTAATTGTACATTTATTAATTGTGTATTCAGATCAATGCATATACAAGATAATTTAATATCTAACTGCTCTTTTCAAAACTGCTATATAGAAGATAATATATTTTCTATAAATAAAACATAATTTATTATAATGCTGAGCAAGCCGTAGCCTGCAAGCAACTGTATTTTTCACACCGTCGGGCAAAAATATCAAAACTTAAATCAAGCCGTTTGGATATCGTTCTCGACAAAGTAATCACGCATCCAGGCATTCAATACCGTCAGAAACCTTTGCAAAATTCCTTTCCTTCCAACAGCCGAAACCTAAACACAGGTTTTCGGCTGTTTTTGATTCAAATATCCACTGATTCTACTCAAATATCCCCTTAATCCCCCCCTTGGATACCTGATTAATCAGGTATCCGGACCGCCTTTTAGGCAGCAACAGGCGCACTTAGCCTGTTGGCGGCTTTCAAAAGGTTCAAACACATCGCCTTCAGATGGCTTTGCGCACTCACTTTAATCAGTCCGAAATAGGCTGCCCGGGCATAGCGGAATTTACGGTGCAGCGTACCGAAGCTTTGTTCGACCACATAACGGGTCTCCGACAAATAGCGGTTGCGTTTGGTTTGCGCTTCTGTCAGCGGACGGTTGCGCTGGGCTTTGCGCATAATACCGTCTAACAACTGATGCTTTTCCAGATGTTGCCGGTTTTCCGCACTGTCGTAGCCTTTGTCGACATAGACGGTCGTACCTTTGGGTAACCCTTCCAGCAAAGGCGACAGGTGTTTACACTCATGGGCATTGGCGGGAGTGATGTGCAGTTTCTCTATATAACCTTCCGTATCGGTACGGGTATGTTGTTTGTAACCGAGTTTGTAGAGTCCGTTTTTCTTTGTCCAACGGGCATCGCTGTCTTTACTCGGTGTGGTTTGGTCGCTGACTTGTCCTTCGTCATCGACTTCTATGGCCTGACGCTGTTTGCTGCCGGCGGTCTGGATAATGGTGGCGTCAATGACGGCGGCAGATGCTTTCTCTCTACTTTTAGGCCTTTTTCGGTCAGTTGGCGGTTAATCAGTTCCAATAATTCGGACAGGGTGTCGTCTTGCGCCAGCCAGTTACGGTAGCGGCATAAGGTGCTGTAATCGGGGATGCTCAGTTCGTTAAAACGGCAAAACAGATTGAAGTCGATGCGGGTAATGAGGCTGTGTTCGAGCTCAGGATCGGAGAGGCTGTGCCATTGTCCGAGCAGGACGGCTTTGAACATGGACAACAGGGGATAGGCGGGACGGCCACGGTGGTCTCGAAGGTAACGGGTTCTTTGACGATTTGCCAATCAATCACCTGATCCAATTTTAATAGTGGGAAACGGTTGATGTGTTTGGCGATCATGGCTTGTGCGGTTTGTTGGAAGAAGGTGGTCATGGGAAATCCCCTAAATGTCTTGGTGGGAATTTAGGGGATTTTGGGGAATTTTGCAAAGGTCTCTCGGCAGCGGATATTCAGCAAGTACAGGTCGGCTCAAGCCTCAATAAAACGGTCAATCGTCCCGAAATGTTGGGATTGAACCCGACCTATGCCTAGTGTTCTCGCGGTAGGGCGGGCATGTGCTGCCTACGCGTCCTATGTTCCAAAACAGCCTGAAACCGCAAGGATGGAGGCATTTGCGTGTTCCAGGCTGTCCCAATTTACCGCTGAATCTGCGAGGTAATCGTGCTGTCGGTAATCTTGTCGTCTTCTGCCAGCAGCATGGCTTTGGAGAGGACGACCGAGAGGGTGTTGTCGCCCTCAAACGGGATAAACAGCTTGTCGGATGCGTCTTTTTGCGGCTGTCAGGTACGATGCAGAGGTATTGGTCGTCCGGCAGCATCAGGATGTTGCTGCTGCCGATGTGGATTTTGTAGGTACGCAGCTTACCCTGTATGACGAGGAAGTTGCCGTCTATGTGGGCAACCTTGGCGATTTTCAGGCGTGGCAGCAGGGTTTCCAATACGGCTTTGCGGGTTTTGGCGACTTCGCCCAAATCGCCGAAGGAATAGCTCTGCCAGTAGCTGTAAAAACGTGCCTCTCCGCCGTTGTCTTCCCAAGTCGGGTCGTTGCCCACGCTTGCCACGCCGACAAACAAATCGACATCGCGCAGCACTTCGGAAACACGCGCGGCGGGATATCAATTAAGTCCAGAGCGGTGGCATGGTAATCGTCGTCCAACCGGTGAAAGCGCACTTGGTCGGTGCTGACATACTGCCAGATATAGCTTTCCGTCCATGCGTCTTCGCTGTCCACCGCGTTTGCCCAAAATTGGGCGAGCAGGTTGTATTCGGGCAATTCTAACGAGACGGTTGCGTCGTCGCCGCCGTCCCACGCGCCTGCCAGCGAGCCTCTCCAGCCGCGCCCTTTGGCAAGCGTCATGTATTGGTGTTGTTTCAGGATGTGGGCGGCAAAACGGTTGCTGTATGTTTTGGTGTTGATTTCGGCTTCGGTGAGCAGATAGATTTCACGATATGCCTGTTTCAGTGGCTGGCGGATTTCTTTGTCCAACAGCAGTTGACGCCATTGGGCGATGCTTTGCTGAGTGGCAAGCGCGGGATGCCACAAGCTGATTTGCAGGCAGTCTGAAACATCGGTTTGCGCGCCCGTTTCGTCCACCCATGTTCCGTCCAACCACAGCGCGGATTTGCCCTGCGTGTCGTTTTCGTCGCGAAAAAATTGCCATATTAGCGGACGCGTGAGACAGGACATCAGTCCGTGTTGCCAGTAATACTGTTCGGCGTGTTCCCGTGGCACGCGGTGTTCGGAGCGCATCATTTGGTCCAAGCGGTCGCGTTGGGCGGTGAGCGTGGTGTTGAGGTTTTTTTGTGTGGCTTTGAGCTTTTTTTCAGTTTGTCGGCATGGTCGGTTTTCACGAAGGCGGGTACGGTTTTTCTGCGGCGAGCCGTCAGGGTTTGAACCAGCGCAGTTCGGACTTGCCTACGCCCGTAACCGCCAGACGGCAGGTATAGCCGTCGAAGTCATAGTCGCGGCAGCCTTCCTGCAAGCCGAAGCTGTCCACCGCCATGTCTTCAATTTCGTTGCGGGATACACCCGCTGCGCGGCGGCTTCGTCCAGATAGTTGGCAATCGCGTTCTGCGCATTGCTGAACTTAATCCGCAGGCGCAGGCGTGAAAGGCAGGCGATGCCGTCCAGCCCTTTGGAGCGGAACAGCGCATAGAAGCAGGCGTTGCCTATAGCAGCATAGCGTGCGCCGAGATTGGGGATTTTTGTCGTATGAATGCAGCGCAAGTTGGGTAAGGGCGGACAGGGTGGCGCTATCGTGGAAATGGCTGCACATCCACACCAGTCCTTTGAGTACAGTCTGGTTGACGCTGCAAACAGGCAGGACATGGGTGCTGTAGCTGTATGCTCCGTGGGTGACGGTTTCGGTCTGTACTTCGCTGTTGCAGACAAATTCTATCCAGCCGTGCAGCATTTTTTTGAACCTGTCCGCCCCCAACGCGTCGATCAGCGTTTTGGCTTCTTTCAGGTATTTTTTTCGCTCGGCTTGCCCGCATTGGCGGACAGGGCAAGTGCAATGATCTTGCTCCATACGTCCTGCTGTTCGGGCGGCAGCGCGGCAAGCTGGAGATTTGCGTATCGGGCAAATGCGTCATCTTGGGCGGGAAAGCAGGCTTCGGCGAAACTGCCTGACAGTTCCGCCAGAGCGGCAAGGTTGGCGGTAGCGGCTTTCTTGTCCCACAAGTTTTCCGCAAAGACGCGGTAACGGCTGCAGGCGTTTTTCAGGCATTCCGAAAGCGTTTCGCTCGGATTGGGAAACTGTTTTTTGATTTGGTTGATCAGATATTTGAGTGGATAGTAGTCTGATTCCTGCTCGGACAGCCCGTTGTCGTCCAGCATGGCGGCAAAAATGCGCTGCACATCCTGCTCCGTCATCGGCAGCGTTTTGCGCACCAGAGCCATCGCCACCGCCGCACGGATGGTGCCGTAATTGTGTATCCTGTCACCGCCTTTGTTGTTAAAAACTTTATTTCGTCCCCAGCCGCGTATCAAATCAATGCAGTGGATCAGGAAATCGACGCGGTATTCGGGCGCGGCTTTCTCCACTTCGGCAAAGCTGGGGCAGAGTTTCAGATTTATCGTGTCGTATTCGTTCGAGCGTTTTTGGCGCCATTCTTTTTGCAGTACGTCGAGAATCTGATTGAACTCGGTACGGCGGCTGTCGGAAATCTGCACGGTTTGGTTTTGGGTCATGGGACTTTCCTTGCGTATCAATGTGTTGGTTATTTTGCGGTAAAGGCGAACAACGTCGGTAAGGGTTTTCTTGTCCGCACTATTCAGGCTGTATCGGGTGGTTTCGGCAAAGGCGCGGTAGCGTTGCGCGGCGGTTTTCAGGCTGCTTATCCGCCCACCAGCGGCGTGAGTTTGATGAAATTGACGACCAGTCCGTCATGCAGGTACACCATGTCGTCCAACGTTTCCAGCTGGCGGTTGTCGGCAAGGATGAAAAACGCGTTCTGCTCAAAAGCTTTCAGGGCGATAGCGATTTGCTTTTCCGCGTCCACGGGCTGCGGGTGCGCGCCTTTTTTGCCGCGCGGTTCCTGAATTACGATGTCGCCGCGATCGGTGGGGATAACGAGGCTGTGGCGCAGCAGGGCATCGGCGGCGCGGTTGTTGTAGGCGGCGACTTCCTGTCGCACGCGCTCAGCAATCAGCTCCGCCGCGCTGATGTGGTTGGTTCGGAACTTCAAAAACAGTTCGTGCAGCACTTTGCCAGCGAGGTTTTGATCTTGGATGGTGATGGTAGCTGCAATCATGGATGACTCCTCGAAACAGAAAACAAGTGAATATCATACTGTTTTTTGAACGGTTCAGGCAGCCTAAAACAAAGCATCCTGCACTTTTATGGAGGTAAGTGCAGGATGCTGTTTACATTTTAGTTATGTAGGAACTTTGTTTAACTTCCTTGAAGTTTACGTTTTCAGACGACCTCCACCCGCAGCGCATCCACAATCAGCTTAAACACATTCGAATGCCCGCGGCGGCTGGGGTAATAGAGGTAAAGCGGTTCGTAAGTCATAGCATACTCAGGCAACAGCTCGACCAGGTGCCCCGAATTGAGTGCATCCGCTACGCTCATATGTGCTATCCACGCAATGCCGAGGCCGTCTGAAACGGCTTGCTGACGCAGATGATTGTTGATGGAAAACTGCGATTTTGGTGTGAACGTAATCAGCTCTTTTTATGTTTGAATTCCCATTGAATTTCCGAGCCGTGTTCGGCGGAGAGCTTCGCGCCGATAAGACGGTGCTGCTGCAAATCATCAATATTTTTCGGCGAACCGTATTGCGCCAAATAATCGGGTGAGGCGACCAACGCCATTTTGAACGGCGCAGAAATCGGTACGGCAATCATCTCTTTCGCTACCTTGTTACCTAACCGAACGCCCATATCAAACCCTTCTTTCACAATATCTGCCCAGCGATCGTCCACCACGATCTCCAAACGGATTTTCGGGTATTGGTTCAAAATCGGCTTTAATTTTGGGTACAACACCGCTTCCGCCGCCACCGCAGGGGTATTGATACGAATCAATCCCGATGGTGTATTCAAAAAATCATTTAATGCATCGACTTCTTGGTTTATGGCTTGATAAAGCGGGGAAAGTTGGTCAAAAAGCTGCTGCCCAGCTTCGGTCAGCGACACATTGCGTGTAGTGCGGTTGAACAAGCGCAGGTTCAGCCGCGTTTCTAAATTTTTCATACTGTGGCTCAACGCCGAAGACGAAATCCCCAAAAGCTGACCTGCTTTCACAAAACTCTGCGTTTGCGCCAGTGTCAAAAAATAATTCAGCTCGTTAAAGTTCTGCATTTTCCTGCCCCGTTTTGGCTGATTAGTGAATTTAATTCACAACATCATAAAACCAAACCTAATTTATCTCAATAAAAACAAATCATAAAATGACCGCACTTTGAAACGATAAGGAGAATGAAATGAAAAACATCCTGATTCTGGGGGCAAATGGCGGTTTGGCTCAAACGGTGATTCCGGTCTTACTGGAAAACCCTGAACTTACACTCACGCTGGTATCACGCAACATCCGCCGCCTGCAAACCTTCGCCAATTAACGGGTAAATGTGGTGCAGGCTGATGTGATGGATTTGCCTCAACTGGAAAGCTTAATGCAGGGGAAAGATGTGGTGTATGCCAACCTTGCGGGAAACCTTGAAGCAATGGCGGAAAACATTGTGCAAGCAATGAACCGTACCAATGTTAAAAGACTGATTTGGATTAGTTCGATGGGTATTTATGGCGAAACAGGTGAAGACCATGGAGCAATTTTAGAGCCTTACCGCCGTTCGGCGCAGGTGGTGGAAAACAGCCGCTTGGATTACACCATTATCCGCCCTGCATGGTTTACAGACGGCCATGAAATCGATTACCAACTCACCCGTAAAGGCGAACCATTTCAGGGCAGACAGGTTTCTAAACGCAGCATTGCCCATTTAATCGCCAAACTGATTGAACGCCCCGAATTTTCCATTCGGGAAAGTTTAGGTATAGGCAGAATCTAACCAATAAGCACAAGGAAGCTCAAAAATGACCCCAATCGAAACTTTAATTGAAAAACAAGCTATTAAAGAATTGGTCGATACGTTCTCCAATTTAGCAGATATAAAAGACGTGGCAGCGCAAGGCCCCTTATTTATTTACTGAAGACGGGCATGTCACCACCTACATTGGCGGCGAACTGTTTGCCGATTTGAAAAACCGTGCGGAAATCGTGGACGTATTCACCGACTTCCTTGCCAATTTCAAACGTGTTTATCATTTAAATGGACAACTGACCATTCACTCGCTAAGTGATAGCCGCGCCGAAGACATCAACTATTGCCATGTGGTGTTGACCGAAGAAAAAGATGGCAGGGAAATGGTGCATAACCATTATGTACGCTACAACGACACTTATGTTAAAGAAGAGGGCAAATGGTTGATTCAACGCCGCATTGCCAACTTCATGATTAGTGATAGTCGTGAACTTGGCAAAATTGCCTAATGATAGATTGCTGATGAACAAGGACAGGGAGCTTCTTCTTAGGAGAGTTTGGTTTCGTAACCGGAACAGTCGGTAATGAGGTCGGGCTGGCGGTTTTCATTGTAGTGATAGGTAGTACTGTTGCCATTAGGTTCGGTCACCGACAGCAACAGACCGTTGTCGGCATAGTCGAAATGCAGGATAAAGCCGTCCGGACGGGTAATACTTTGACTGAATCTTACTTTATTTGGATATGAAAAGAAAAGCGTAATGAGAAAAAAGAGGATAGCTGAGTTGAAACGATATCAATTGCGCTTACTAAAATGTGAAACACAAAAAGGCCATCTGAAAAATTTCAGATGACCTTTTGTGTAAGTAATTGTACAACTAGGAGAAACAGGAATTAATAGACTTAAACACTAGCATTATGAATTTAACATAATATAAATTATGTAGTTTTTCCCTATACCTAACAATCGCCGTTGTTTATTCCTGTTTGTTAACTATTGGTTAATCTTAAAAGATTCCGTATGGTACTCCAATTTTTAGTATAAAATCAATGGTTTTTAAGAGAAATGTGACTGCTTAATTTACCACTTTTTCCCTGAATGGTGGAATAGGGCAGGGGCAAATGTCTCTTTATCCCTTATTTCAACCGTTTGGACGGCTTTATTTCCATTCATCCCATTTGCTTTACCATCGGCATTATCCCCGTTACTATACAGGGCTCATCGTCAGTCGGATATTACCTTATGACCGCCCGCCAATCCTACCATCTCACCTTTGCCCGTTTCTCCCCCTCACTTTCAGTCCGCTCCTTCAGCGCATCCGAAGCGGTTAATACTGCTTACCGTGTCGAAATCACCGCTACCTCGACCGATTCCTCGCTGCCACTGTCTTCCTACCTCAACCAACGCGCAGCGTTTGAGATTCGTCCGCAGGAAGGCTTACTGTCGGAAGTGGTCAGTGCATTCGGGTCTGCTTCAGACGACCCGCCGGCAAGCAATGGCAGGGCATTATCACCTCATGCGAGAAGTTGTCGGTATCCAAGGATGAAACCGTTTACCGCTTTGTTTTAGAGCCGCGCTTCGCGGCTTTAAAACATTTCCAAACTTCCCGGCTGTTCCAACACCAAACCGTCCCCGACATCGTTGCCGCCGTCTTCAAACACCACGGCTTCTCCGGTGTGGACTACCGTTTCCCAAAAGAGCCGCAGTTACAGCGTACGCGAGTATGTGACCCAGTATCTCGAAAGCGACTTCGACTTTATCAACCGTCTGTGTGAAGAAGAAGGCATCTGGTATGCCTTCGAACAGCATGAACAACATGGCGACGTAGTCGTCTTCGGCGACAGTCCCGAACACTATTTGCGCAGCCAAGGCTTACCCGTTTCCTACCGTCCCCATGCCGGATTGGAGAGTGTCGGTACCGAAGCACTCTTTAACTTAAGCATCCGCCACAACCCCATCGTCGAAGGCATACGCACGGCCGACTATAACTACCGCAGTGCCGATACCGACCTTTTTGCCGAAACCGACAACAAACAGTCCGAAGAATCTGCCGACAATACCGTCTTATTGGGCAAACAACAACACTGGGGCCTCCATCCCAAAACCCCCGACGAAGCCAAAGTTCAGACGACCCTGCTGAACGAAGCCAACCTCTGCCGTCAAACCGTCGCTGCCGGCAGCGGCAACGTCGTCTCCATGACGCCGATGAAGGTGTTTCAAACCGATGTCTCCTTCCCCGAAGCACCCGATGGCTGGCTGGTACTTTCCATGGAACACAGCGGCAGCAGAGATACCGCCTACAGCCATACCTTTACCGCCATACCCGCCCAACTCGCCTACCGTCCCGAACGCATCACACCGCGTCCGCATATCGACGGTACCTTACCGGCACGGGTAACCGCGGCGGAGAACTGCACCTACGCCTATATCGACGATATGGGCCGCTACCGCGTCAAGTTACCATTTGATCTGGACGAATGGAGTCCGGGCGGGGAAAGCCGTCCCGTCCGACTGGCCAAACCCTATGCAGGTCCCGAATACGGCATTCACTTCCCCTTACACGAAGGCACCGAAGTGATGCTGTCCTTCGTCCAGGGTAATCCCGACCGTCCGTATATCTCCGGCGTGATGCACGACAGCACCCATACCGACCATATCCCTGCCGATTGGAACACAAGAAACGTCATCCGTACCTGGGCGAACAACAAACTGAGGATGGAAGACCTGCAGGGACAGGAACACATCAAACTTGCTACCGACTATCAGAAATCCCAACTCAACCTCGGCCATATCGTCGATTCAAATCGTGAGAAACGCGGAGAGAACGGCGAGGGCTTCGAACTTAGGACCGATGGCTGGGGCGCCGTACGGGCAGGTAAAGGCATACTCGTCAGCGCACAAAACCAGGATGCCAACGGCAAAGTGCTGGATATGGACGATGCCATCGTACAGATCGAACAAGCACTTTCCTTAGCCAAAAGCCTGAACAAAGCCGCTCAAACGGCCAACAACCACAACACCGATGAAGAAACCCAAAGAGGCCGTCTGAAAGACGCCCTCAAAGACCTGAAAGAGGCCGGTTTAATCCAAACCGCCCCTGCCGGTATTGCCACTGCAACTCAGCAAAGCCAACTGCACACCTCCAATGAAAACATCCACCTGGTCAGCGGTAACCATACCGACATTACCGCCGGCCAAAGCCTGACCGCCCATGCGGCGGAGAGCGTTAACCTGTTTGCCCAAAGCAGCGGCATCAAGATGCAGGCCAATCAGGGGAAAGTGGAAGTACAGGCACAGAATGACGAATTGCAGCTGAATGCTTTAAAGGACGCAACGTTAACCAGCAGCGCAGGGAAAGTCACCATAGCGGCGAAGGAGGAGATACTGATTACCTGCAAGGGGGCGTATATCAAGTTGAGCAATGGAGAAGTTGAGATCGGAAGTCCGAAGGTGGTGCGGGTGAGGGCGCCATTGGTGGTGAATGGGCCGAATAGTGCAGGAATAAATATGAAAGGTATGCCTGCAGTAGAACGTTATGATGAACAGTTCCAATTTTTATTTCCTGATGGCAAACTATGCATTCTATTGCGTATATTATCCATAATAAAGATGAGGTAATTTCCGGCATTACGACTACTAAAGGTCTTAGTCATAGAATACATGCAGAAAAACAGCAGGAATTAAAAACTGAATTACAATGGGTTGATTTTGATTCTGCCCCACCATTTGGAGATGCATAAAAATGGCGACTAATTTAACATTTAGTACATCACAAACCAATCAAACCCCAAAAAGTTGTCATTCTGAAAAATGTACCTGTAATACTTTTTGGTCTATCTTACAACAGACAAGTTATATTAAACTTTCCAATAAAACTGGAAATAATCAATACCATCTTGAAGAATGGTATGAGCAACGTGCACGAAGAATTGCGGCAATTTATGCACGGATTTATCTCGAAATGGAGAAAGAGTTGGGAGGCAACCCCAATTTAAAAGGGCGTTTTTATTGGATGGGGTTAGGTGCATTTGCCTCAAAAACTGTAGCCGCTACGTTTGATTCTTGGATGACACGGACGGGTTATCAAAGCAATAAGGTGGCCGCTAGTTTGTTTGATGCCCCGAAATCCGTTCATATTTTTGCCAAAGGAAATTTATGGCTATTTATGGATGTTGCGCCATGGCATTGGGCTTGGGCACTAAGTCCAGGTTCGTTTGAACAATGTAAAACCAGTCGTAATGCAAGTAATTATGTTGCTCCTGTAAAAAAAGCCCTCAACGCTTTGCCTTGGGCGTCCACAGCTCTGCCTGGTGTAAAGGGTTTTAAATTGACCGATGAAATACAGGAAGCTTTCAAATTTTTATCTGACATAGAAAAATTAAAGCCATACAGTAAAAAAGCTTTAGGTTTTCAAATCACACACCTTAAGCTGATTGCAGTACAAGAACAGAAGAATATCCTACAAAGCATATGTTGGAATCATCCATGGATGCGCGCGGGTGCGGAGGTGCAACGGCAGGTGGATATGCCCAAAACCTTTATCCGCTTCCACAGCAGCTATGAGGAAGAACCGTATGCCGTCTATCTTCGAAGGTTGAAAGAATCCGGTGGTAGTCATGCGATTGAATCTTACAAACGGAACGGTATACTGCTGCCGCAGGCGGAAAGGGTCAAATACAGGTTGAAGGAAGACCCATTTTCCTATTCACCATACAATATGAAAGCAGAGGAATATGATAGTAGGATGAAATGGATTTTAGACGTAGCAGATAAATATCATAGATTAATGAGTACAGATCCTGGTAGAGCGTACATAGAGAAACATTTACGTATTATCGCTACTTGGGTAAACAGTACCAAGAAAGAAAAAACCGATGGCTATTCGAACGACCCCAAAGGCAATCAGTAAACGTGTTGTGGCAGCTTTGCTGGCCACTATCCTAATTGCACTAATTTCATTAACCGTTCATGCTTTAAACAAGGAGAAAATCATGCCGCAGGAAGTCACTTTACAATTGGGCAAAAATGGGCCGGAAAGCTTCAAACAGGCAGGTGCGGTTGCGGACCACCATACCGCAGGCGAATTGGCCGGCTTTTTAGATTTAAAATGGCCGTCGAAACAATTGGGAGCCGTCACTATCCGCCACAGCGGCCATGATCTGACTATCCCGCATACTTTTTCTGCCATGGGTACGGCATGGTCTCAGCCTGAAGGAGAGGGAGTAGTCGGTATCGATTTAAACAGCGGCATCAGTGCCGACGAACTTATCCGCCATCGTGAAGCCTATGATTCATGGGTTAAGCTGATGAAGCGGATCCAGGACAGTGGCTGGCAACGCTATATTTATTTATCCAGTCCTCGGCTGACAGGTAAAGATGCCATCAGATATTTCCAAGATGAAGAAAATTTTGGCTTGGGCGAAATTAACGATCCCGGTACAGTTCCCGATTTTAATACATGGTATAGCGTGATAAGACAACGAGCCATTTTCGCATACTTTTATTTAGATGGTGTTGAAATGACTCTTTCATTTGACTCAACCGTCAAAGACCAAGAAGATTTAGATGACATCAATAAAACATTAAGTTTTAAAGAATGGGGGCAGTATATGATGCGGATTTCATTTACGACCGCACGCCACAGCACCCGAAATGACATATATCACACGTTTATCCCTGACGGTTATGATATCGATAAACTTCAAGAAGAAATAGATAAAATCAACTCCAGCCTGCCGGAATACTGGCAACGCTACCGAAACATAGAATTGGCAAAACGTAAAAAAGAGGAGGCCATGCTGGTCAGCAAGGGTTATAAAATCGATGAGGGCTATCAGGATCCCGATTTACTGCCTTATTTACAGAAAGAACCCAAGTTTTAAAGGGTGAACGTTGATGTAGTGTAGAACAAAAGGTCGTCTAAGATTTCAGACGACCTTTGTTTTTGAATACTGTAAGTGGTTGTAGAATTAAGAGAAACTGTAATTAATAGACTACAATACTAGGTATATGAATTTAACATAATATAAATTATGCGAACTTATATCAGTCAGTATGATGTAAACGCCTTTTCTATAATTATGGCCACAACCAAGCCCATGTACTTCGTCCTTCTCCTTGCAGTAAAACCAAAGTTCGGCAAGCTGAAGCTGTGTTCATGCATTCGAAGCCGATTCCGTAGGTTGATAAGGCTGCAGCAATTTTGGGATGCAGAAATTTTTGTTTTGCTCCTGTACCTATAATAATAACTTCTGGACGGTTTTCTGCTATTTCAATTGCCGATATAAAAATTTGTTTGTTTAATTCTTCGATGGTTGTTTGAGGAATAATGCTCACTTTGCCATCTTGCCAGCAAATGGGTTCTGAGTATGTTTGTTCACCGATTTGCAATATGCCTTGTGAGGATGAAAAAAATGATGCTGCTTCATCGATATGGTTTTCTGTGATTTTCATGGCAATTCCTGTTTTTGTGGTAGAACGATTTTTCAGACGGCCTTGGGAAACTTGCAAAAAAAGGTGCAAAATCAAGCAATATCAGGTAGGATTCAACGTTTGACCTTGTGCATTGATGCTTTGCTCTGAATTTACGATTGCAAGCGATTATAACAAGCCTTGGTTTTTCGTGATTATTTTAAAGTATCGGCTCAAAAGGAGACACAATGAAGCCAGTAAATATCGGTCTTTTAGGTTTGGGTACAGTCGGTGGCGGTACGGCTACTGTATTGCAGGACAACGCTGCGGAAATCAGCCGCCGCTTGGGACGTGAAGTCCGTATTTCTGCTGTTTGTGATTTGAGCGAAGAAAAAGCCAAACAAATTTGCCCGAATGCTGCTTTTATCAAAGATCCGTTTGAGCTGGTTCAACATCAAGATGTTGATGTTGTTGTTGAATTGTTTGGCGGTACCGGTATTGCCAAAGATGCGGTTTTGAAAGCGATTGAAAACGGCAAACATATTGTTACTGCCAATAAAAAACTATTGGCTGAATACGGCAATGAAATTTTCCCTTTGGCGGAAGAAAAAAATGTCATGGTGCAGTTTGAAGCTGCTGTTGCCGGCGGTATCCCTATCATCAAGGCTTTGCGTGAAGGTTTGGCTGCAAACCAAATCCGCAGTATCGCCGGTATTATTAATGGTACCAGCAACTTCATTCTTACTGAAATGCGTGAAAAAGGCAGCGCGTTTGCAGACGTATTGAAAGAAGCTCAGGCTTTGGGCTATGCAGAAGCTGACCCTACTTTTGATATTGAAGGTCATGATGCCGGTCATAAAATCACCATCATGAGCGCATTGGCATTCGGTACGCCGATGAACTTTTCTGCCTGCTATTTGGAAGGCATCAGCAAACTCGACAGCCGCGATATTAAATATGCTGAAGAGCTTGGCTACCGTATCAAATTGTTGGGTATTACCCGTAAAACCGACAAAGGCATCGAGTTGCGTGTACACCCTACTCTGATTCCTGAAAGCCGTCTGTTGGCTAACGTTAACGGCGTGATGAATGCTGTCCGCGTCAATGCTGATATGGTTGGTGAAACCTTGTATTACGGTGCAGGCGCCGGTGCATTGCCGACTGCTTCTGCCGTGGTTGCCGACATCATTGATATTGCCCGCCTGATTGAAGCGGAAACTGACCATCGTGTTCCTCACTTGGCATTCCAGCCTTCACAAGTTCAAGCGCAAATATTCTGCCTATGGATGAAATTACCAGCAGCTACTATCTGCGCGTTCAAGCAACTGACGAACCTGGCACTTTGGGTCAAATTGCCGCACTCTTGGCCAAAGAAAATGTTTCTATCGAGGCTCTGATTCAAAAAGGCGTGATTAATCAAAGCACTGCCGAAATTGTGATTCTGACCCATACCACGGTGGAACACAATATCAAACGCGCTATCGCAGCGATTGAAGCGCTGAGCTGCGTGGATGCTCCGATCACAATGATCCGCATGGAAAGCCTGCATGACTGAGCAACAAACGGAAAGGCCGTCTGAAGAGCAACTGGCGGCCAGAAAAAAAGCCAAGGCAAAAATCCGCACTATCCGTATTTGGGCGTGGATTATTTTGTCTTTGCTGGCTCTGACCGCCCTGCTCTCACAATGCGCGATGAACAAGCCGCAGATGAAACAAAATGTGGTGGAATCTTGCGTGAAAAACATTCCTTTTGCTGAAAAATGGCAAGCTGATTTGAAGGCAAAAGGTTTGGATGCGCAAAACGAGAAATTGGCTCAAGACTATTGTGTCTGCATGTGGGATCAACCTTTAAGCAAACTCTCTGACGAGCAAATCCGAAACTTCGGCAAAATCAGCCCTGAGGAGCAGCTCGAACTCTTGGGTGGCGCGGAAGCTTTTGAGGCACGTGATAAGCAATGCGTGGCTGATTTAAAGGCTGAGTAAACTAATATCAGTTTGAATCAAAGCTACAAGGCCGTCTGAAATTCCAGACGGCCTTTCTTATATTAAATAAATAGTAATAAGAATTGATTTCATTATATTTTTAAGTTTAAGATAGCTTGGTTAATTGCTTTTCTATGGTTATTGCCATGCGCTACCACTTTCCTATTGCCGTTGATATTTATGATTTTTGTATACCGGCCGGTTTGACTATCTGGAAATCGGACAATCGGCAGAGTCTATTTTGCAGATGTTTCCTGCGCCTGATTGCGTCCCTAAAGGCTTGTTGGTGCAAAAAGGCTGGAATATTTGGCTTTATGGTGACATCGAACTGCATTTCTCCGACAATCGTTTGACACAGATTCGTGCTGATTTTCAGCCTGATGCTGCATTAAGCGGCGGCCGTTGGGTAAAGTTGAATCCGTGGTTTTTTGCAAATGGCTGCCTTGATGTATACGCTGTCATTCAGCGCTTGGTACAACGCAATATTGACTTTATTAAAACGGAAACGCATACCAATTTAATTTTGCAGCTGCAAAGCGGGGTTGAATTAATTTTTGAAAAATGTCGGGGCATGCAACTTGCTTCGTTCCGCAAACAAAAAGCCTCTCTGCCCCATTGGGCGCGTGAAACGGCTTCTTAAATAAAACAATGCCGTCTGAAAATATCATTTCAGACGGCATTATCAGTTACAAACCATTCAATAATTGTCGGATTTTCGTCATCGTCATAGATGTCTGTTCATTACAGCCCTCAGTCCCTACTCCGCTATCAAAGCAATCAATGCTGCTGACGCTGCAAAAGTGGGCATAGGCCATTTTCAACTCTCTGGCTAAAACAGCTTCGGGCATACCGGTCATACCGAGTACATCTACGCCGTCATGTCGATAACGGGCAATTTCTGCGCGGGTCGGACGGCGTGGGCCTTGCAGGCAGCCATAAACGGCAGAATCATAAATCGGCACATTGTGCGCTTTCGTGATATTCAACAATTCTTGTCGCAATTCATCGCAATAAGGGTTGAAAAAATCGGTATGGACAACCGGACATTCTTGGCCTTCAAAAAAAGTATCTTTACGGCCATAGGTATAGTCGATCAAATCGTCCGGCAACACCAAACTGCCGTTTTCAAAATCGGGATTGATACCGACGACTGAAGAAATGGCAATGATGTTTTTGACGCCTAAAGAATTTAATGCCCAAATATTGGCGCGGTAGTTGATTTCATGCGGCGCGATGGTATGACTGAAGCCGTGTCGTGCAAGGAAAACAATATCCAAGCGCCCCAACCTGCCGAACAAAATAGGGCTGCTGGTTAAGCCGTAAGGGGTGCGTACGATTTTTCGTTCAGTAATTTCGAGTTCCGGCAGTTTGGTCAAACCGCTGCCGCCGATAATGGCTAACATATAAAACTTCCTTTGTTATCAATGGCCGTCTGAAACTTGGATTTCAGACGGCCTTAATATTATCGATTTATTTATGTTTGTAAAAATGGCTGCCGAAATAGGCAGATGCGCCTTCACGCAATAGAACCAGCGTTACAGCGGCAAGCGGCAGACCGGCAAGCATACCGACAAAACCCATCAGTTGTCCGAAAGCCATCAACGAGAAAATCACCCATAACGGAGACAAACCGATGCGGTCGCCGACGATTTTGGGCGTAATGAAAAAGCTTTCCAAGAATTGTCCGACACCAAATACAGCCCAGACCATCAACAAGCCCTGCCATGAGCCATATTGCAAAAGCGCGGCAACTGTTGCCAGCAAAAGGCCGGTAAATGCACCCAAATACGGAATAAATACCAAAATACCGGCAATCATACCGATGGCAAAGCCGGAATCCAAGCCGACCAGCATCAAGCCCAAGCCATAGATCAAGCCCATAATCATCATAACCATCAGCTGGCCGCGCAGAAACTCGCCCAAAACTTCATCCATATTGCCGCTGATACGCGTGTAGGTCTCGATAAAACGGCGTGGAACCAATTTGCTGATTCCGGAAGACCAACGTTTCCAATCCAACAAGAAGTAATACAGCAACAAAGGCAACAACACCAAATTGCTGACACCGCTGATGACGTTGCCGCTTTGACGCATCAAGGTAGGAATCCATGCTTTGAGCGTATTACTCAACTCATCCGTATGCGACTGCAACCATGCGATGATTGATTTTTGATCAATTTGAATATAATCCCCGCTGACGCTGTTGAGCCACGGCAGCAGTTTGTTTTGAACAAAGCCTACGATTTGCGGCAGGCGCTCGGCCAGATTGTTAAACTGATTCAACAACATAGGCACGATAATCAGTACCAACGACAGCAATATCAGCAAAGCCAGCGCCATAATAATCATAGAGGCCGGCGCGCGGCGGATACGCTTCAATTGCAGCCACTCGACCAAGGGATTCAAAACATAGGCCAAAACGGCGGCCACGATAAACGGCGTCAAAACATCGCCCAAAGCATATAAAAGCCAAATAAAGGCTGCGATGACGCAAGCCATAATAATCCACGGTTTTACACTGCGCGCTTTCTTTTGATACATAAAAAGGTGTTCCCCAATTGATGCTTAAGGTTTTCAAAATCAATAAGCAGTATAACAGATTCACAAAGGCCGTCTGAAAGTAAGGCGGCTATTAAGATAAAATAAAAATTGTTGACAATAATGCCAAAAAATTCAGCCTGAATCTCTTAATTTAAGATAAAATACGCTCCGACAATCTACCCATACCCGAATAAGGAAATCCAATGAGCACTTCTTTGAGCTATCGTGACGCAGGCGTGGATATCGACGCAGGCGATCAACTGGTCGAAAACATCAAACCTTTTGCCAAGCGTACTATGCGCCCTGAAGTGTTGGGTGATTTGGGCGGTTTCGGCGCTTTGGTCGAAATCGGCAAAAAATACAAAAACCCGGTATTGGTTTCCGGTACGGATGGCGTCGGTACCAAGCTGAAACTGGCTTTCGACTGGGACAAACACGATACGGTCGGCATCGATTTGGTTGCCATGAGCGTCAACGATATTTTGGTTCAAGGTGCGGAACCTTTGTTCTTCTTGGACTATTTCGCTTGCGGCAAGCTGGATGTTGCCCGCGCGACTGATGTGATTAAAGGCATTGCCCAAGGCTGCGAAGAATCCGGTTGCGCTTTGATTGGCGGTGAAACTGCCGAAATGCCGGGCATGTATCCCGAAGGCGAATACGACTTGGCCGGTTTGCCGTCGGTGTAGTTGAAAAAGAACGCGTCATCAACGGCCGCAGCATTCAGGCAGGAGACGTTGTTTTGGGCTTGGCTTCCAACGGCGCACACTCCAACGGCTATTCGTTGGTACGTAAAATCATCGAGCGCGACAATCCCGATTTGGACGCGGAATTTGACAACGGTAAAACATTGCGCGAAGCCATCATTGCCCCTACCCGCCTGTATGTGAAACCTATCCTTGCCGCTTTGGAAAAATTCACCATTAAAGGCATGGCCCATATTACCGGCGGCGGCATTACCGAAAACGTACCTCGCGTTTTGCCTGAAAATACCGTCGCACAAATCGATGCCAAAGCGTGGGAATTGCCTAAACTGTTCCAATGGCTGCAAAAAGCAGGCAATGTGGAAACCCAAGAAATGTACCGTACATTCAACTGCGGTATCGGCATGGTCGTTATCATTGCCAAAGAAGATGCCGACGCGGTACAGGCATTCTTGAGCGAACAAGGCGAAACCGTTTACCGATTGGGCGCAGTTCGTGAGCGCTACGGCGACGAACATCAAACCCAAGTGGCTTGATTGAGATGCAATTAAAAAAGTGCGGATGATGAATCCGCACTTTTTATTGTTTATGATTTAGGGAAGTCTCCACCCTAGCCTGCTTCTTCCATAAAGCCGGCCAACTGAGCAGTATCGTGGGCAATCATCAGCTCTTCATTGGTTGGAACGACCAAAACAGCCGGCATAGAACCTGTCGGGCTGATGATACCGGAGTTGCCGTAGCGTTTATCCATATTGGCTTTGGTGTCGATGTGCAGACCTAAGAAATCCAAGTAGGAAACGGTTTTAGCGCGGATATTACGCGAGTTTTCGCCGATACCGCCGGTAAACACGAGCGCGTCAACGCCGCCACAAGCCACAGCCATCGAAGCAATGTATTTGGCCAATCGGTAAGTCATCACTTCCAGAGCCAAACGTGCACCTTCATGGCCTTCATCCGCAGCGATTTCCAAAGAACGGCAGTCGTTAGAGAGTTCGGAAATACCGAGCAAACCTGATTTTTTGTTCAGCATTTCATCAACTTGGGCAACATCCAAACCGGCGTGTGAAGTCAGATAGCTGTATACGCCCGGGTCGATGTCGCCGCAACGCGTACCCATTACCAAGCCTTCGATCGGCGTGAAGCCCATACTGGTGTCGACAGATTTGCCGTTTTTAATGGCGGTAATGGATGCGCCGTTGCCTAAGTGGGCAATAATCATGCGGATGTCTTCCAACGGTTTGCCCAAGATGCGTGCGGCTTCAGGGGCAACGTAACGCATACTGGTACCGTGGAAACCGTAGCGGCGGAAAGCGTATTTTTTACGCAATTCGCGTGGAACGGCATAAGTGTAGGCACGCTCCGGCATGGTTTGGTGGAATGAAGTATCCATCACACCGACATTGGGCAGACCCGGGAAATGCTCTTGTGCGGCCAAAATGCCGTTGATATTGGCAGGGTTATGCAGCGGAGCGAGCGGAATGCAGGCATTGAGTTCGTCCATGACTGCTTGGTCGATCAAAACAGACTCGCTGTATTTTTCGCCGCCGTGTGCGATGCGGTGGCCAATGGCTTTAATGCGGTCGTGCAGGCCGTGTTTTTCAAGCTCTTTCAACAGCATACCTACGGCACCGGCATGATCGTTACGGCTGGTCAAAGCTGTTTGGCATTTTTTACCGTCTTTGCTGAACGTAATGACTGCTTCGGGCGTACCCAAACGTTCGCCGAGACAGCTTAAGAGAACTTTACCGTTTTTACGGTCGATAACGGCACCTTTGAGTGAAGAGCTGCCGCAGTTCAGAACAAGAATGAGTTGGTTGGACATGGTGTTTCTCCTTTGAATTTTGATTGTTTTTTTGGCTTCAGGCCGTCTGAAAAGAGCAAAAACATTTGAGAGCTTTCCAGATTGCCTTTGGTTTGGTGTTTAGTCAGGCTTCATGCCCAATCCTAATCTCCATTGCAGGTATCGCTACCCAACTAAAATCTGCTTATTTGGTTTTCAGACGGCCTTGTTTAATGGCGTGGCCGTCTGAAAACTTAAAAGCAATCTTCCGGCACTCGGACTTGTCCTTCCATAATCACGCGTGCGCTACGGCTCATGACCGCTTTGGTGGCCGTCCATTGTCCGTCCTGACATTCGGCGGCGGCACCGACACGCAGTGTGCCTGACGGATGACCGAAACGGACTTCTTTACGCGCTCCGCCTCCGGCTGCAAGGTTGACCAGCGTTCCAGGCACGGCGGCGGCGGTAGCGATGGCAACTGAAGCGGTGCCCATCATGGCGTGGTGCAATTTGCCCATGCTCAGCGCGCGTACCAATAAGTCGATGTCGGCAGCTTTGACGGTTTTGCCGCTTGAAGCGGTGTAATCGGTCGCAGGGGCGACAAAAGCGACTTTCGGAGTATGGGCGCGGGTGGCGGCTTCGGATACGTCGCTGATCAAGCCCATTTTCAGCGCGCCATACGCGCGGATGGTTTCAAATTTCCAGAGCCGCGGCATCGTTGTTGATGTCGTCTTGCAACTCTTTGCCTGTATAGCCCAAATCTGCGGCATTCAGGAAAATGGTTGGAATGCCGGCATTGATAAGCGTGGCTTTCAGACGGCCTATATTTGGCACATCAATTTCATCGACCAAATTGCCGGTTGGGAACATACTGCCTTCGCCATCAGCCGGATCTAAAAATTCGATTTGCACTTCGGCTGCAGGGAACGTTACGCCGTCAAGCTCAAAATCGCCTGTTTCCAAAACTGCGCCGTTTTGCATCGGTACATGGGCAATAATGGTTTTGCCGATGTTTTTCTGCCAGATTTTGACGGTACACAGGCCGTCTGAAGGGATTTTGGATTTATCGACCAAGCCTTGCTCGATGGCAAATGCGCCCACGGCGGCGGTCAGATTGCCGCAGTTACCGCTCCAATCGACAAAAGGTTTGTCGATGGAAACTTGTCCGAACAAATAATCGACATCGTGATCGGCGCGTTCGGATTTGTCCAAAATCACGGCTTTGCTGGTGGATGAACTGGCGTTACCCAAACCGTCAATCTGTTTACCGTAAGGGTCGGGGCTGCCGAGTACGCGCAAGAGGATTTTGTCGCGTGCCTCGCCTGCTTCCTGCGCAGCTGCCGGCAGATCGGTACGTTTGAAGAAAATGCCTTTAGATGTACCGCCGCGGTAGTAAACGGCTGGAATTTTAATTTGCGGCATTTCGAATTCTCCTTTGTATTTTTAGTATGGTTTTTTCAGACGACCCCTCAAACATTCGAGGCCGTCTGAAAACCTTTTTGAGCGTAGCCCGGACATTTTGACGATACCCGATTTACCTTACGCTGCATTTCCTTCTAAGAAGTCTTGTGCGAAACGTTGCAATACGCCACCGGCTTCATATACCAACACTTCTTCTGCGGTATCGAGGCGGCAGGTAACCGGAACTTCGACGGTTTCGCCGTTTTTACGGTGAATCACGAGGGTTAGGTCGCAGCGCGGTCTGCGTTCGCCGACAACGTCGTAGGTTTCCGTACCGTCCAGTTGCAGGGTGTGGCGGTTGGTACCCGGTTTGAACTGCAGCGGCAATACACCCATACCGATCAAGTTGGTGCGGTGGATACGCTCGAAGCCTTCGGCAACAATCGCTTCCACACCGGCGAGGCGTACACCTTTTGCAGCCCAGTCGCGGCTTGAGCCTTGACCGTAGTCCGCACCGGCAATGATGATGAGCGGCTGTTTACGGTTCATATAGGTTTCGATGGCTTCCCACATACGCATTACTTGACCTTCAGGTTCAACGCGTGCCAGCGAACCTTGGCGTACGCTGCCGTCTTCGTTTCTCACCATTTCGTTAAACAGTTTCGGATTGGCGAAGGTTGCGCGTTGGGCAGTCAAGTGGTCGCCGCGGTGGGTTGCGTAAGAGTTGAAGTCTTCTTCAGGCAAACCCATTTTCGCCAAATATTCGCCTGCGGCACTGCTGGCCAAAATCGCATTGGACGGTGAGAGGTGGTCGGTGGTGATGTTGTCGGGCAAAATCGCCAGCGGACGCATACCGCTCAATGTGCGTTCCCCTGCCAGTGCGCCTTCCCAGTAAGGTGGGCGGCGGATATAGTGGACATAGGACGCCAGTCGTACAGCGGGCTTGGTGCTTTTTGCGCTGTGCCGGTGTCGAACATCGGGATATAAACGTCGCGGAATTGTTGCGGTTTCACATATTCGGCAACGATGGCATCGATTTCTTCGTCGGTAGGCCAAATATCTTTCAGGCGGATTTCTTTGCCGTCTGCAACGCCGAGTACGTCGTTTTCAATATCAAAACGAATACTGCCTGCCAGCGCGTAGGCAACGACCAACGGAGGCGAAGCGAGGAAAGCCTGTTTCGCATATGGATGGATACGGCCGTCGAAGTTTCGGTTGCCTGACAATACGGCGGTAGCGTACAAATCGCGGTCGATGATTTCCTGCTGGATTTTCGGATCCAGCGCGCCGCTCATGCCGTTACAGGTGGTACATGCGAAGGCAACGATACCGAAGCCGAGTTTTTCCATTTCAGGCAGCAAGCCTGCTTCTTTCAAATAGATTTCGGCTACTTTTGAACCCGGGGCAAACGAAGATTTCACCCAAAGTTTGCGTTGCAAGCCGAGGCGGTTGGCATTGCGTGCCAACAGCGCGGCGGCGACAACGTTGCGCGGATTGGAAGTATTGGTACACGAAGTAATCGCGGCAATAATCACTGCACCGTCAGGCATTTGGCCGTCTGAAGGCTCTTCATAAGGTTTTGCCAAGCCTTTGCTGGCCAAATCGGCGGTTGCAAAACGGGCATGCGGGTTACTTGGACCTGCCATGTTGCGCATTACGCTGCTCAAATCAAATTTCAATACGCGCGGATAAACGGCGGTTTTCAAGGCATCTGCCCACAAGCCTGCGGTTTTGGCGTAGGTTTCCACCAATTTCACCTGCTCATCGTCACGACCGGTCAGTTTCAAATAATCAATGGTTTGCTCATCAATAGCGAACATCGCGGCAGTTGCGCCGAACTCAGGGGTCATATTGGAAATGGTGGCACGGTCGCCGATAGACAGGCTTCTTGCACCTTCGCCGAAGAATTCGACAAATGCGCCAACCACGCGCTCTTTACGCAAAAATTCGGTCAGTGCCAACACGATGTCGGTGGCAGTAATGCCCGGCTGGCGTTTGCCGGTCAGCTCAACGCCGACAATATCAGGCAGACGCATCATGGATGCACGACCCAACATTACGGTTTCAGCTTCCAAACCGCCCACGCCTACGGAAATCACGCCCAATGAATCGACGTGCGGCGTATGTGAGTCAGTACCGACACAGGTATCAGGGAACGCTACACCGTTTTTGACTTGGACAACCGGTGACATTTTTTCCAAGTTGATTTGGTGCATAATGCCGTTGCCCGCCGGAATCACGTCCACATTTTCAAAAGCGGTTTTTGTCCAGTTGATGAAGTGGAAACGGTCTTCGTTGCGCCGGTCTTCGATTTCGCGGTTTTTGCGGAAGGCATCAGGATCGTAGCCGCCGCATTCAACGGCCAGAGAGTGGTCGACGATGAGCTGGGTTTGTACCACAGGATTGACTTTGGAAGGATCGCCGCCTTTTTCTGCAATCGCATCGCGCAGGCCTGCCAAATCCACCAACGCTGTCTGACCCAGAATATCGTGACACACCACGCGTGCCGGATACCAAGGAAAGTCGATTTCCTGTTTTCCCTCAATCAGCTGACCCAGCCAGCTTTGCAGCGTAGGCAGGTCGACTTTGTCTGCGCGGTTGACCAAGTTCTCAGCCAAGATACGGCTTGTGTAAGGCAGCTTGTCGTAAGAGCCTGGTTTAATGTCTTCACACGCCTGACGCGCGTCATAATATTCCAAATCCGTACCGGGTAAAGCTTTGCGGTAACGTTGGTTGGCAGTCATGTCGGTTCTCCTAAATCTATTATTTTTTTGGTTTTGGGGTTTCAGACGACGTTTTTGAAGGTGTCGTCTGAAAAGGTTAAAACATCGAAACAATCATCTGATATAGCGGATTGCGCTCGTCTATCAACAATTTCACAGCCATCGAGATACTGATGACAATCAGTAGCGGCTTAATCAGCTTCGAACCGAAGCGGACGGCAAATCTTGCACCTAAATTCGCACCGACGAACGCACCGACCGCCATCGTTGCCGCAATCGGGAAAATAATCGAACCGTGTAGCAGGAATACCGATAGCGAACCAAGATTGCAGGCAACGTTCGCCAATTTGGTGTAAGACATCGCGTTCAACAGCTTGCAGCCGAGCAAAACAATAAAGGCAATCAGAAAAAATGAGCCGACACCTGGTCCGAACACACCGTCGTAAAAACCTAAAAGCGGTGCGACCGTCAGCCCGAATAGAAAAAAAGACATTCTAGCTTTGCCTTCCTTACTACCGTCGAGCTTAGGCGAAAACACAAAATACAGCGCGACAAATATCAACAAAACCGGTACGACCGCCAGCAAAATATCTTTGGAAACCAAGCTGACCGATAATGCACCGACCACGCCGCCTACAAACGATGCTGCCGCAATCGGGAGACCTTTCTTCCAATCAATCAAACCTTTGCGTGCAAAAGAAACCGTAGCCGAAAACGTAGCAGCGGCTGCTTGCAGCTTGTTGGTGGCAATTGCCGACACGGGAGGAATACCTGCCAACAAGAGTGCAGGCAGCGTAATCAAACCACCCCCACCCGCAATCGCATCGATAAATCCGGCAATCATTGCAACCAAACCCAAAGCGAGTATTATGTATAAATCTTCCATGTTTCTTATCCTGTTACTTGCGCCAATACAGGAACATCTTCTTCTATTAGGTTAAATTTTTAAACTTATTTCAGACAACCTTTCCAGTAAGGCAAGGCCGTCTGAAACCATAAATTCTGTTTTATTGCTTGTTATCTAAAATCTATTCGCGGTATGAAAAAAAATTGCTGCTCCGCTACCATCATTCCCGTATAGACGGAAATCCAAACTTAAAACTTTCAGTACTCTTTACAGCAGAACATTTCACCTTTTGAATTTCTGCCTGTATGGGAATGACGACAGCAGAGCAGCATGTTTTCCAAACGGCCGGCGCTCTCTCTCGCATACTGCACTAGGCCGTCGAAAAACGAAAACATCATTTATTCATTGTTTTCAAACGGCATTTCGAGATAGGGCGGGCTGGCGGCCCACCCTGCTGTTACGCGTATTAGCGGTCTTCAATCTCCACGAATGCCAAATCTTCTGGGCCTGTGTAGTTTGCGCTCGGACGGATGATTTTGCCGTCTTTGCGTTGCTCGAGAACGTGTGCCGCCCAACCGGTTGTACGGGAAATTACGAACAGCGGTGTGAACATAGCGGTCGGTACGCCCAATTTTTGGTAGGAAACGGCAGAGAACCAGTCCAGATTCGGGAACATTTTTTTCTCTTCCCACATCACGCTTTCCAAGCGTTCGGCAATGTCAAAGAGGCGCATATCGCCGGTTTCTTTGCTCAAACCGCGTGCCACTTCTTTAATGACAACGTTGCGCGGGTCGGAAATGGTGTACACCGGATGACCGAAACCGATCACGATTTCTTTGCAGGCCGATGCGTTCGCGGATGTCGGCTTCAGCTTCGTCGGCATTGCGGTAACGTTTTTTTGAATATCGTAAGCCACCCTCGTTCGCGCCGCCGTGTTTCGGACCTTTCAACGCGCCGATTGCACCGGTAATGCAGGAGTACATATCAGAGCCTGTACCGGCAATCACGCGGGCGGTAAAGGTAGAAGCGTTGAACTCGTGTTCTGCATACAGAATCAGTGAAACGTGCATGGCTTTGATGTGTGATTCGCTTGGACGTTTGCCGTGCAACAGGTGCAGGAAATGACCGCCGATGGTCTCTTCGTCGCTTTCAACTTCAATGCGTTTCCCGTTGTGCGAATATTGATACCAGTACAGCAGGATGCTGCCGAGGCTGGCGATCAGTTTGTCGGCGATGTCGCGCGCTTCGCTTTCCGGATGGCTTTTCACGTTCAGGATGAACGCAGCCCAGCATGGATACGCCGGTACGCATCACGTCCATCGGATGGGTATGTGCAGGCAGACTTTCCAAAACTTTGATTACACGGATAGGCAGGCCGCGCATGGATTTGAGCTTGGTTTTATAAGCGGCCAGCTCAAATTTGTTGGGCAGATGGCCGTGAATCAGCAGGTAGGCGACTTCTTCAAACTCGCATTTTTGTGCCAAGTCCAGAATGTCGTAACCGCGATAGCTCAAATCGTTGCCGGTACGGCCAACGGTACACAATTCAGTATTGCCGGCCGCAACACCAGAAAGCGCAACGGATTTTTTAGGTTTGAAAGTCGGGGTTTGAGTAGTTTCAGTCATGGTATTTCTCCTTTGTATTTTATGGGTTTTATTTTTTCAGACGACCGATGCGGATTTGTTGAAAGGCCGTCTGAAAGCGGTTACTTATTTTTGAAACAATTTATCTAGTTTTTGCTCGAAGGCATGATAGTTCAGATGCTCGTACAGCTCGGCACGGGTTTGCATAGTGTCAACCACTGCGGCCTGAGTGCCATCGCGCATAATCGCTTCATAAACATTCAGAGCGGCTTTACTTGCTGCACGGAACGATGACAGCGGATACAGCACCAACGACACGCCGTTTTCAGCCAGCTCGCTTTGGGTATAAAGTGGTGTAGAGCCGAACTCAGTAATGTTGGCCAATACAGGCACTTTCACTGCATCTGCAAATTGGCGGTACATTTTCAAATCAGTCATGGCTTCAGGGAAAATCATGTCTGCACCGGCTTCGACACAAGCCTGGGCGCGTTCGATAGCGGCATCCAAACCTTCTACCGCCAGCGCATCGGTACGCGCCATAATCACGAAGTTCTCATCAATGCGCGCATCTACGGCAGCTTTGATACGGTCGACCATTTCATCTTTAGAAACGATGGCTTTGTTCGGACGGTGGCCGCAGCGTTTTTGCGCTACCTGATCTTCGATGTGAACCGCTGCAACACCAGCGCGTTCAAAGTTGCGAATGGTACGGGCAATATTGAATGCACCGCCCCAACCCACATCGATGTCCACCAGCAAAGGCGTATCCACGTTGTCCGTGATGCGTCGCGCATCGATCAGCACGTCTTCCATTGTGGTAATGCCCAAATCAGGGATACCGCAAGAGCAGGCTGCTACGCCGCCGCCAGACAGATAAATTGCTTTGAAACCGCTTTGGGTGGCCAATCGTGCAAAGTAAGCATTGACGCAACCGACGACGGCAAGAGGATTCGATTCTTTCACGGCTTGGCGGAAACGTGCTCCGGCAGAGTGTTGGCTCATCATATTTCTCCTTTATAGACTTTTTATCAGTATTAATCGGACGGCTCGGTTTTTTCACAACTTAAAACGAACCGTTTAAAAAGAAACAATCGTTCTAAAAAACTGTTTTCAGACGGCCTGTAAAATTTCAATCATCAACCATCTAAAAATTTAAAATCAATAAATACAAATAGTTATCAAAACCAATACATACAATAAGGCTGAAGCGTAGGCGTACGTTTTTTAATTTTTATTAATCAATATATGAATGGCTGCTGGGGATACAGATATTTTAAAACCCGAAAAGTTTGTAGGAATGCGGAAACTGGATTCGGGTTGAGAGCCTTCAGACCGTCGGGACTGCCAATAAGCTGGCGGCGACGGGAGCGGCAGAGACGGGAGAAAATCTATAACAAGAGAGAGTGGTTTGATACAGATTCATGATGATGTTCCTTTGTAGTGCGATGTAGTTTTTATTTATGGAAACAAATTTAAAAAATAAAACCGGTCTTGTCAAACACTTTTTTCAAAAAAATTATAAAAAATTCAGTTATTAATAAACGATTTTTTTGCAACAAATGTAAAAAACGGACAGGCTATACCACATCAAATCCTTATGTAGCCTAGCTTCTGTCCGTTTTGTACTTTTGACTGATAGTCAGAATGATTGTAAACAATCTATCTAAAAATAATTTATAATTGATTCATTTATAAAGAACTTTTAAATACGCCGTCTGAAAAAATTAAAATTTTTGCCTTTAAATTTTCAGACGGCCTTTGCATGATGACTACTCTGCACTAAATGCCGTCTGAAAAGTCTGTTTGCCAATAGTAATGTCGGCAGTGTAATCATGGCGGCCTTCGACGCAAAACGGCAAGCGGACTTGCACAGCCTGCCAACTTTGCGGCGATTGTTGCGTCAGATTGTAGCGGTTGAAGCCCATGTCCATGTTTCATACTGAAACTGATACTGACCGCGCCCGTATTCTTCGGCACATTTTCTACTACAATATCGAAAGGTTCGTGTGTATTGATGGAGGTCGCACGCACTTTTGAACCGTCAGGCAGGACACAGCCTTGTGTTAGACTACATTCGACTACATTCGCTTTTGACTGTTGCCGCTGCCACCAATCCAGGAGCAGCAGTTTGGCCGCCGCAAACACAATCAGTAAAACAGCGGCAATCAGTAGTTTTTGATTTTTACTCATTTCAGACGGCCTCAATGTCATTATCGGTCAAAACGGCATGCGCACCCATGCTCTGCCACTGTTCGCGATAAATGGAAACCATGCTTTCCGGAGCTGCTGCAATCAGCGGCATAGCCACGCCTTGCGCCAAAATATCGACAACTTGCTTGGCTGCCGCTTCATTCGCTACTTTCCATACGACAGCATCCGCATTTTGCACTTGCAACCATTGTTCGGCGTTTTCAACGACTGACCACACGCTGAGCGCTTCTATCGGCTTGCCTTGTTGCCAATCGGCAAAATCCAGCAATACGGCAGAGGCGGTTTGATGCTGAGCCGACAGATACGGCGCAACATAATATTCGCCCATGCTGTTTTGACCGCTCAAGCCGCTTTTCAGACGGCCTTGAAGCTGGCGAGGAATGGATAGGGAGCGTAATAATGCGCTATTGGCAGGCAACATCGGAGCAACGGTAAAATCCCCTGCCTTTTGCCATGCCCATTTCTGCCCTTCCCTCGATTGGATTTCGCCTGTCCATTGGTCGGCTTCCACCCATAAAAATGCAGGCGTACATGTGCGTGTTCGTAGGAATGGACTTTGGTCAGCCACGGCGTAGCGGCAAGGATACGGATGCCGAGTTCTTCTTCAAACTCGCGCTGTAAGGCTTGAAAATCGCTTTCACCTGCCTCAACCTTGCCGCCGGCAAATTCCCAATAGCCGGCATACGGCTTGCCCTCTGGACGGGAACTGAGCAGGTAGCGGCCGTTTTGGTCGAGCAAAATTCCGGCAACCACTTGCACCAATGGACGTGTGTCTTCAGTCATCATGAGCTTATTCTTATATGCGGCGGGCGGTGACACCTGCCGATTTATGCGTAGAAAAACGATGTCGGGCCTATACGCCCGACCTTCAACAAATACCTAACCCTTCAGGCCGTCTGAAAAGGATTTTCTATTTCAGACTACTTAAATCCGGCCTTATTTTTCCGCAATGACAAAAGCCATAACGGTATCCTCTTCATCGCTCATACTGAGATGACAGCTGCGGATACCCTGCTCCTCCAGCCATTTGGTCAAAGCCGGTGCAAAAAACAATTCAGGTTTGCCCAATGCATCATGTCCGACACCGATATTACGGAAAGAGACTACGCCGCGTATGCCCGTACCGACGGCTTTGGCAAAAGCCTCTTTGGCGGCAAAGCGTTTGGCAAGATAGTTGACCGGTTTGCCTGCCTGCGGAAATTCCAACAGCTCTTCCGGGCTGAGAATGCGTTGCGCAAATGCCAGTCCGAATTTTTTGTTCAGGCGGATAATGCGTTTGAGGGAAACAATGTCTGTACCGATTCCGTAAATCATGGGTCTGCTCCTTGTTTAAATAGTCAGGCCGTCTGAAAGTGTGAATACCGGCCAAAGCAAACCGCTTTAGCCTGTATGGCTGATGCCGTTAAGGCAACATTCTGGCTCTGAACATGACTTCCTTCATCTGGCGGACAGCTTCAGGCAGGCCGAGGAAGAGTGCTTGGGAAATCAGCGAATGGCCGATGTTCAGCTCGCGGATAGCGAGAATTTGAGCGATCGGCGTAACGTTGTGAATGGTCAGGCCGTGTCCGGCGTTGACGACCAAACCCAAATCGCTGGCGTAATGCGCGCCGTTTTGAATACGCTCGAATTGTTTCATTTGCTCGGCGTGGCTGTGTGCATCGGCATATGCGCCGGTGTGCAATTCGATAACGGGCGCGCCGACATCATAAGCGGCTTGGATTTGTGCGTTGTCGGCATCGATAAACAAGGAGACGCGGATGCCTGCGTCGGTCAGAATTTTTAGTGAACTCGGCCACTTTATCCTGTTGCGCCAATACATCCAAACCGCCTTCTGTGGTCACTTCTTGACGTTTTTCAGGCACGAGGCACACATCTTCCGGCATGACGTTGAGCGCGTTTTCCAGCATTTCTTCCGTCAGCGCCATTTCCAAATTCAGGCGCGTGCGGATGGCGTTTTTAACGGCGAACACGTCCGCATCTTTAATATGGCGGCGGTCCTCACGTAAATGCATGGTAATCAAATCAGCGCCGTGGGTTTCCGCAATCAGCGCCGCTTCGACAGGGCTGGGATAAATCGTACCGCGCGCATTGCGGACGGTGGCAATATGGTCGATGTTTACGCCTAACAACATAATAATGTCCTTTCTTTAAGGTTTCAGACGGCCTGAGTTATTACCTATCAAAGGCCGTCTGAAAAAATTCAACTGCCCAAGCCAAACTGTTGCAACTGTTGCAAAACCTGCCGAGACTTGATGCCCTCGGGCAGAAGGTTATCAATCAAAAGCCGTGTCACTTTCAAAGCCTGCCCCAGACTTTCTGGATGAACGAAACCGCCTTCCCTTAAATCGATTAACGTCGCGCCCAATACGGCCACGCCCTTATTGAGCGTGTGAAAACGGTCAGCCTCGGCCAGGGAAACCACAGCCTCTTCCGGTGTGAGCCAATAAGTTTCTTCGCCGTTGATTTCATTGCCGTTGCCGTCATGGAACAAATCGGGGGCAAAGCCCAAGCGTGTCAGCAGCGTCCATTCAAAACGGCGTAAAGCGGCAATGTGGTTGGCCTCGCAACAAATGATTTTCATGGTTTCCGCCAAAACATCGTAAAGCTCGGGCAACGGGTCTTCGCGGACGGTCAACTTCAGCATCAACTCGTTCACATACAATCCACTGAACAAAGCCCTGCCCTGCGGCTGCGGCCAACCGCCTATCCATTCGGCGCGATGCAGGGTCTTCAACTCTTGCGAGCCATACCAAGACGCACTCACCGGTACAAACGGCACCAACACGCCGCGCAATTCGCTCTGCCGTTTGCGCGCACTTCTGGCCAACAAAGCCACCCGACCATAACGGCGGCTGAAAGCCTCCACCCACAAGCTGCTCTCGCGCCACGGGGCGGAAGCAAGCAGAAAGATAGGTTCGTGGTTGATGCGGTTTGGTTGCGCCATAAGGGTTTGGAAAGATAAAGATTGTGTCGATTATAACGGAAAATCGACGCAAAAAGGCCGTCTGAAATCCGCCTTCTATAAAGGCCGTCTAAAAACCTTTATAATCCGTTTTGAATGAACAACCGACTTTCCTGTGTTTATGCCGAAATTCCCTTTTAAATCCGCTCTTTCCCTACTCTCCGCAGCCCTATTATCCGCCTGCTCGCTGGTGAAATATCAGCCTGTTGCCGGTATTGATACGGTCGACCTGCAACGCGGCTACCGCTTTGAAACCAGCCGGCTTCAACACCACGACGAAGACGATACGCTTATTGTGTTGATGTTCTCCGGTGGCGGTACGCGCGCAGCGGCTTTGGGTTATGGCGTGTTGGAGCAGCTTCATAAGCAACAGGTTACCATCGGCGGTAAAAAACAGTCTTTGATGTCGAATGTCGATGTGGTGGTCGGCGTATCCGGCGGCTCGGTTTTGGCGGCGTACTTTGCACTCAAGGGCGAAGAAACCATTCCCTTGTTTTATAAACGTTTCCTCCACCAAAACTTCCAACGCCAAGTCGTCAAACAAGCCTTTTCCATGTCCAACCTGCCCCGACTGGCCTCGCCTGAATACGGACGCGGCGATCTGTTACAGGAGCAATTTGAAAACTACCTTTTCGGCAAAACCACTTTCCGTGATTTAGAAAAAAATGCCAAAGGCCCGTTTGCCATCATTTCCGCCACCGATATGGGCATAGGCGAGCGTTTTAATTTCACGCAGGAATATTTCGACCCGATGTGTATCGACTTGGCCGACTTGCGACTTGCCCGCGCCGTTGCCGCTTCAAGCTCCGTGCCTATGGTGTTTGCACCGATTACGCTCAATAACAACGGCGGTCATTGCCAATACACGCCGCCGCTGCAAATTGTCTCCGACAGCGAAGCCGGTAAAAAACAACTGCAAACCCGAAAAGAATTTCTCGAGCGTTTCCAAAAATACAGCGACAGCAAAAACCGTCCCTACATCCACCTTATCGACGGCGGCTTGACCGACAATCTGGGTATGCGCAGCCTTTTGGACATGACGGAAATGTATCCGGAAAAACTCCTGACGCATAAAATCAAACAAAACAAAATCCGCCATATTGTCGTCATCAACGTCAATGCCCAAAACGAAGTCAGCAGCGATTTGGATAAAAGCGCGGCCGTACCCGGTTTCCGCGATGTCGTTTCCGCCATCGTGAATATCCCGATCGACCAACATTCGCAAGAGTCTTTGCGCCGCTTCAGGGCTTTTGTCGACCAATGGAACAAAGACAAGCAGAACGAAGACATCTATTTCTCTTTCGTCAGCCTGAATCTCAAAGACCTTCCGCCATCCCAGCTGAGGGACAAGGTGTTGAATATCCCGACCAGTTTCTATCTGCCGCCGGAAGACGTGGACAACCTGCGCACTGCCGCCGCCGAACTGATGAAACAGTCGCTGGACTATCGCAACCTGCTGGCAGAATTTGCGGCACACCCCAATCCAGACACCATCTTCTCAGCCCCGCCTCCGGATGCGCAAGAGTTCAAGCCATTGAACGAAAAGAAAAAGCAGTAGCAAACTGTTCCATAAAGTGCAGCTCTGTTAAAATATCTGCTCCATCTTATATTTCAGACGGCCTCGATACCCAAGGCCGTCCGAAACACTTAACAATAAATAGAATCCAACCATGACCGAATTAAACACTCCCATCGTTACCAATATTGACCGCCCCATCCTCGTTCCGCCGGGCGGCCATAAGAAAGTCCTGCTGCATTCCTGCTGCGCCCCATGTTCTGGCGAAGTGATGGAAGCCATGCTTGCCAGCGGTATCGACTACACCATTTATTTTTACAACCCCAATATCCATCCGCACAAAGAATATATGTTGCGCAAAGAAGAAAACATGCGCTTTGCGGACAAATTCGGCATCCCTTTTGTCGATAAAGACGACGACTACGAAAACGACCGCAAAGAATGGTTCGCCAAAGCCAAAGGCATGGAATTTGAACCCGAACGCGGTATCCGCTGCACCATGTGTTTCGATATGCGTTTTGAAAAAGCGGCCCAATACGCCCATGAAAACGGCTTCCATGTTTTCACCAGCTCACTGGGCATTTCACGCTGGAAAGACATGAAACAGATCAACGGCTGCGGCCATCGCGCTGCCGAGCCGTACGATGACTTGGTTTATTGGGATTTCAACTGGCGCAAAGGCGGTGGCAGCGCACGCATGATTGAAATCAGCAAGCGCGAGCATTTCTACCAACAAGAATACTGCGGTTGCGCCTACTCCCTGCGCGACTCCAATGCCCACCGCAAATCGCAAGGCCGCATCCCCATCAAGCTGGGCGTATTGTATTACGGTGATGAATCCACCCAATACGAGCCTCAAGCCGAAAACAAAATCATTGTTGAGAAATAAATATCAAAGGCCGTCTGAAACATTCAGACGGCCTCTGTTTAAATCAGCCGATTAACGGCGACGGAATTTGCCGTGATCAAAATCATCAAATGCCTGATAAGCGGCTTGGCATCGGATTTTTTGCTCGGCATAAGGCAAACCGCGGAACGCTTTTGCCGCTTTTCGGTTTTCCCTTAACTCGGCCTTGTTGCCTTTATAGCGATACCAAGCAGCACGGCGCTCAAGGTATCTCTTGCAAGCAGGATGCAATTTGTTTTTCTTCGCCTGCTGGTGTTTGCTCACATGATGGCCATGCGGTTTGGCCGCCGCTTCGGTAGAATAAGTACCCAAGCTCAATACGACAACCGCCGCCAGTGCGGAACCTAAATTTTTCAACATTAACATGATTCGCCTCCTAATGTAAGCCGCCGCCGACTTTTGCACTTTGTTGCAGTAACTTTTGCACTCTAGGCTTCGCGAAAGTTTCGACAGCTTTTGCACTATATCGGATGATAAGAAATAAGAAAAGCGACGCTACCGTCGCTTTTTATTTTACCAATTACATACGACCAATTCTCCACTGGCTTTACCAGTTTTATTTCTTCCGACCGTATAAGCCAATTCAAGTTGAGTGATACGGAAATCTTTAAACAATTCCCTGATATCAGGGTGGTCATTAATGGATAGCATGACCTTACCCTTACTCTCTGCCATTACCTTGGCCAGTAATTCATACTGCTCCCAGCCAAATGATTGGTCATAGCCTGCGGTCTGCCAATATGGTGGGTCTGCGTAGAAGAAGGTGTGCTCACGGTCATATCGATTGAAGCAACGATCCCACGATTCATTCTCTATATAAACACCTTTTAAACGGTCTTTAGCAGCCTTTAATTTAACCTCAATCTGAGATGCATCCCATGCTTTTGACGTGGTAGCTGTCCCGAAATGCTGCTGGACGGTTTTGCCGCCGAAGGCGTTGTGCTGAAGGTAGAAGAAGCGAGCGGCGCGTTGAATATCTGTCATGCATTCGGGCGGCGTGTTTTGCAGGCAGGCGAATGTCTCGCGGCTGGTCAGCGTCCACTCGAACTGACGGACGAACTCGTCGAAATGGTGTTGTACCACACGATAGAGATTGATGAGCTGCCCGTTGATGTCGTTGAGTACCTCAACTTTTGCAGGAATCGGGCGCATAAAGAACAACGCTGCGCCACCGGAAAACAATTCAACATAACAAGAATGCTCGGGGAACATGGGCAAAAGATGTTTTGCCAAACGACGTTTGCCACCCATCCAGGGGATAATAGGTAATGTCTGTTGCATTTTTTGCATCATATATACTCCTAAATTATGGCATTCGCGATGCTCTAAATCAGATTAAATATGATGCTCAAAGGCATTCTTTTGATTTATTAATTAGCTGAAAGAATTGATATTTTTACAACGAGCGCATTTTATTTGCACACAGCCGCTGCCTTTTGCCAGCAATTTCCCACAAAACTTACAGCGTAATTCACGATAGATTTGCATTTGCATCCACCTCTAGAGACTAAGGCGGCCTTAGAAGTCAATGCAGGTATGCTCTGCTTGGCTGGCGTAACAGTGTTGCCGCACTGTTACGTCGCCGTCCCACTTATATTTAAAATCCTCCCCAAGGCCGCCTTATTCAGACGGCCTTTTATTTATATTTGCCTACAAATATCGCAACTCTTTGGCTTTTGCGATGATACGTTCGGCGACTTTAGCCTCAACCGCCGGAAGCAGATGAGCACCGCCGTCCTGCGAGAGGGACAACGGCATTACGCCATCTGTTTGTGCTTTTTTTATCCGCCTCGTTCGGCGTGAGGCCGCTATCTGTCCAAATCTGATCAGATAAAATATATTGCTCAATATCAAAGACATTATTGCCATATTTAGACTTGAGCCAATTATTAAATTGATCCTTGAGCTGATGTCGGTATGGGTGGTTTTCTTTGGCCCAACCCGGCTTATTATCAGCCCATACAGTCAGGACAATATAACGCGGTGATTCTTTCGGCTGGACTTGGTTAATGCACTTTTCTACATACATTTTCACACGCTCCAAAACCGTCTGCCAGTTACCGATATTTGCGCCGTTAATATCATTCTTGGCCGTTGCCAACACACAAATACCATCGACACCGCCGCTGTTTTTCAGTCGTACAGGATATTTTTTACCCGGAACAACGCTATGAGCCTGGCTATCGCGCGGAATAACTTTAATATTGGCGGTTTGACCGGTCATGACCGCTTCGATGTCATCGCCAATAATAACGACGGTAGAGTGCATACTGAAAGGCGTAACGCCTTCGCCGTAAATCAACTCACCATCAACCATCACGCCATTCGCTTTTGCCGGAATAGTATCAACTTTAAAAGTAACTTCCACCGGACTGCCGTTCATCGACATCAAGGCATACGCAGCCAGGCTTCCGCCCTGTGCGTTGTTTACAACCGGCAGATTTTCAGCAGCGGCAACACTCACAGCCTGACCGCCGATACGAGCATTGGTGGAGTCGCCGAAGAAATTGAGGCTACGTTTCAATGCGGAAGGGGGGGAAGGAGGAGCTACTGGGCGTTCCGCCTCTTTCGGAGGAACAACAGGGCCGGACGGCATAACGGTATGACGCTCATGCTCGACCGGTGCGCCAATATATTGAATGCCGAATCGGTCGCCTTGCTGCAAGGTATCAGAAATATTTTCAGGTTTGGCGCAATAACGCAGGTCAATAATACAGTTGTGCGGCTGTACCAAAGCGTAGCCGTCCTGCTCATCGGTTAACGCGACTAATTTATTGTCACGCAAAGAGAAATTGACCCAATCACCGGCACGCGTACCCTCAGACACTTTACCTTCACACGCGTCAAGGTAGTGGCTTCAAATTTTAAAATATCACCAATACCGACACCCAATACTTCAGTTCGCATAAAACCTCCTCAAAATAATAATAATTATTTTAAGACGTTATACAAACGCAACGCCTGGCTGTACTGCACTTAGCCTTATACGCCAAGCTCTAAAACAGTAGTATCGGGAGCCTGCCCAAGGATACGGTTGCTCAAGACATCATAAAACACGCGCTGATTTAAAGCGGCTTGTCCGCTTAAAACAAGATTGCCGCCGCTTTGCGTTTGCGCCGCCCATGAGCCGCCGCCCAAATCGCCCGTTATTTTGGCGATGCCGCGCTGTTCGCGGTTGAGCAGTGCCGTCAGGTTTTGATACAGATTAGTCATTTTGTTATCCTCAACAAAAAGATAAAAGGCCGTCTGAACATGGCTTTCAGACGGCCTTTAAAGCATCTTTAAACCAGCTTTAATCACTCGTCAAAATAGCGGTCTATCGTTACATTTTGAGTAACGACAGGCGTGTCGTTTTCGATTTTAACCTCGACCGACACACCAACCACCACGCCTTGCCAGCTCCCCGAAGGCTCATTGATTTGCCAAATCTCGCCTAAATTCGCCATAGGAATGGCGTACTTATCCGATACCGGTAAAGACACCGTTTCGCGCTTATGAACACCCGTCTCGCTAAAGCGGCAATACCGGCGGCGAGCAATACGGGCTGGTCGGTATAAAGCGCATTTGTCAGCGCGGAGGCACGCGGCTCGCGGTTACTGCCGTTGCGGTACACATCCGCACCCTTGCCCTTGTTATGGCTCGGCCAAACATAAACCCCGTTGGCACGCTCCGATACATTGCGCTGGCCGCTGATGCTGAAAATCACGCTGACAGGGACACTGACATCGGCAGGCGCATTGGAAACCTCCCAAGAAGCCTTTTTCCATTTAGGCTTAAACCGGACAACAGGTCGGGCGCGGGCGCTCTCCACAAATCCCCCGGCGGCTTAAGCCAGCTCTTGTAAAACAGCAATCGGCGTTTTATCGGTCAACGAATACACATCTCCTGGAATCAACCAATCAACCATCGTCCAGCCGTCCAAATCCACACCTATCGGGCGTAAAACCTCCGTTGCGATTTGTTGCGCATAAATCGGATTGCGGTATGTACCGCGGCCTTTAGGTGCATAGTCCGCGCCCAAACGGGCGGTAACACTGCGGCCGGTTACCGTATAGCTCTTTTGCCCGAAGCGGCGGTTGTCGCTGTAATCTTCGGCGATGATGACAAAAGTATCCGCATTGATTTGCACCTCGATTTCGGCTTCCCGGCCTTTCGGGCGGACATCAGGATTAATCTTGGCAAAATCATCGGGTGAAACCGTCAAACTGCCTTGCCAGCAATAACCGGCAGTGTCCGTCGTAAAGGACGCAGAAAACAGTCCGATCGGTTGGCCGTCAACCGTAGCCTTAATAATATTTTGCATGATATATCCGTCTAAAACAGGAGTGCTTACCGTATCAAAACAAGCAAACGGCAGCGGAATATGGCGGGCATCGTGCGCAATCTTTTTGCGGTAAAAGCGCAGGTTCAGCCGGTTTGAAGGCGGGCGGATACCGCAAACATAAGTCTCAGGCACAGGCTCCGGCTCAACCGGAATCTCATAATACTCGCAAGGAACAACCAAAGCAGGAAGGCTTTGCGGATGTGCACAGCGTGCCAATACCGCCGCCTCACGCACCTCCGATACCAAACAATCGCCAACCGGCGCGTCATCGGAAAACACACTCTCCGAACACGCCGCCAAAGCCTCGCCAAGACTTGCCGATGATCGGTCCGCATTACAGCCGCTTAAGAACAAATCATCGGGGAAAGCATCATGCAGACAGCCATCCAGACCATCCATTCCGACCTGCACCGCCTGCATACACCCGGCAACCCCGTCAGACAAGCCGACCGTTTCACGCAGGCAGCTTTCCAATTCAGGCATATCCGAAAAGGCCGTCTGAAAACAAACCGCCTCCCCGACAGCCTCCGCCGTTATCCCCGACACTTGCGCAGCCATGCCGCCCAAATCATAACGACCGGCCGCGCACACCGCCTGCGTTGACACCGCCTGCTGCACAAAGCCCCACGCCCCCGAAACAGTCGCATAACCATCCGGAGGGCGGTACGGATTAGGCTTGGGCGGCGTATCAGGAACAATCTCGCCGCCATCCTCAATATGGCGCAAAGGCCGTCTGAACGCCAACGGCAAGAGCCTGGACGACGGACGGGAGCCAATCGCCAAGCCGAAAGGCAAAGGGATACGCGCCGAATCAGCATAAATTTTGTCTTCGGACATTTCAGACAGCCTCAACCGCCGCCGTCACGCTCGACATAAGGCTTAATAAAATCATAAGAAACAGGCTCGTATTGCTTTTTATAATCCGTCGCCACCATCAAATACTCCTCGTCTTCCTTGAGCCGGTCAAAGCGGTAGCTGCCGTCTTCCGTGCTCCAAGTATCGGCGATACAGTACATATTAGGCCGGGAAAACAGGTAAATACGGCGCGAAGCAGGCTGACCGCCCACCGTAACAATGCCCGTACCTTCGCCGGCAATATAGCCGTGGCCGCCGTATTTCCAATGCGGTGACTTGACAGCACGGCTTCGCGCAATCCGGTTGACGACTTTGCCGCGCAGCTTGCCGCGTTTAACGGCAAGACGGCTGCGGAAAACATAATTCGGCATGGCTTACAGCTCCCAGGCCGTGAGGTTTACTAAAAAAGAGCCATGGCCAATTGTATTGATATACATAAATCTGTCTTCGCTATCGTCTAAATTGTCGTAAACCGTTCCCATCGGAATAACGCCTGCTGCGGGCATGGTTTCGCCAATTTGCATAAATCCGGGGAACAATCCGCGAAGCGCATATCTGCCATTACCGATTTCTTCTATTAGATAAATATCATCCGCTATGAAACCACCTGTAATAGGATTAGGATAACTACCATAATTAGCACCTGCTTTGCTGCTAAATTTTAGAGTAGAAACAATATCTCCCTTATAATCACGCATCGGCACCACAAAAATAACAACTTCACTGCCAGTGCCATAAATAAAATTCTCATCCACATCTGACACATATCCAAGCAGAGTATTCGCGGCGTCAGCCACGGCGAGACTGGAGAAGTTGCCAAAAATAAAAAACGAGCAATAATCCCGCCATAAAATAATTAAAGTAAATGCGCGCTCATTTCCAACCACAACCCATTGAATCTTATCCAGACTGTTGTCGTTTTTTTTTTTTGTAAATGAAATTGTGAAATCCACTGCTGTTGTTAACCTTTTGTTTGACTTTCCCCGCCTTTGCCGATGTCGGCTCCAAAAGACCGCATAAATCAACGTATCTTGCACGGTCTCCATATTTTGAGTCATCCACCCCAAGCCACCACTTTGTTGCCTTCGGGTGCGTGCTGCGGAAGCAGGCTTCTTGCGTCTTTTCAAACGCCATTTCCCAGCCCAGCCCGTCCTTGCGTTTATTACCCTCGCCGTAACCGGTAACCAGGCAGGCTTTTAAAATCGTTTTAATGCTGCCTGCCGCCGACTCAACCTGCAGCGCACCCTCGTCATCCCAGCGGTAAACCTTTACCGGCACACGTTGCGTATCAAACATTTCAGACGGCCTTTCTTTTTACTTCAATGATTTAAAACCCCATTAAAACAAAAGCCCCGAAAATCGGGGCTTGGCATAGTTGCACTCAGAGCGATGATTCGCTTATTTTTTATTACAGGCCATCTCAAAAACCTCATTGCCAATACTGTCCTCCTGAAGAACCGCATATTTCTCGCCATCAATATAAACAAATCCTTTGTAACCGACATAACCACCCATTGAATTTTTACTATTGACCATGCCGCACACATGCTTTTTCTTATCCTTGCTGACTTGACCTGCAATCAAATCTTTAAATTTCACAGAATCAGGGTCTTTCATCATATTTCTAACAGCCTCTTTTGCACGCTCCAATAATTCGGCCTCTTCCTTTTCTGATTTCAATCGCAGCATCTCTTTTTTCACCTCCTCTTGCCGCTTCGCTTCATTTTCTGCTGCAATCTTTGCTTCATACTCTTTCTTAATCATCTCTTTTTTCTGATTATTCATATAAGCCCGACTAACAGCGGCTGCCATTAATATTGCCACAACCACCATCAGGATTTTCATGCCTTTCCCCATTTTCTCGCTTCCTTTCACTATTTGAATAAAGATTAAAAGGTCGATTTTACAGATAAAAGGTATAAATGCAAATTAATTAACCATTTTACTTAAAGGCCGTCTGAAAGCACTATTCAGACGGCCTTATCTTTTATTCGGCCACTGTATTACCGCGCAAACACGCGGTAAAACCATCGCGACCGTTTTGCTTGTCCGGCGAAGGCTGGACACTGCGCAAAATCCAAACGGGCAACGGCGTGCCGTAGGTGTTGAAGCGGATACAGTTCTGTACCGACCAGCCGCCGCCGAATGAGGCCGCCTTGAGCGTGAAATACGGCTTGCCGGTCGCAGGATTGGTCGGCGCAAGATCGCTCAAGGTATCGCTTTTTGCGACCAAGCCCAGCCGCTCGCCGTAAAGCTCAAATTGGGTTGCAGTAACGAATTTAATCAGCCAGCGCTCGGTAATCGCGCCATTACTGGCCAATTTAATCGGGTAGTCTTTGACATTGGTACGCGCCAAAATAGGCTCCCCGCGTTGCGCGTCACTCCACACATTGTCCCATGCCTGTTGCGAAAACGGCTCGGTAGCGCGCACCAGCAAATCGCCGCCGATCAGGGCGGAGGACACAAATGTATGCTCCTTCGGATAGTTGCGCCCAATCGCAAACTGGAGTTTCAGACGGCCTGAAATATCGACGCCGGTCACACGGTTTTCTTCTTCCCACGCGCAAACGGCAGTCAGCGGCAGGGTATATTGCGACAAGTCCAACGGCGCGGCAAAAGTAATGCTGCCCGCCTTGAGGTCTGCCGTGTATTTCTCGGCGAGGACGTGCTTGCCCTTGCTGTCGACCAAGCAGAGGCGGTCGATATTTTGACGGTTGAGTGTGATTTTTTGAGCGGCGGTAAACGCGCTGCCCAAATCCTGCTTTAGGCGGTTGGAAATCACGATCATATCGCCCTTGCGGAAGACGGGGACGCGTCCGTCGGCAGGTAGGCGTACGGCATCAATGCCGATAATCGACGAATCCAAAGGCAGGTTGTCTTGTGTTACGGCGTTGTAGCGTAAATCTTCGGGGTAAAAACCCTCATCGCGCTTGATTTCATAAAAGCCTGTCTCGTAGTCGATTTTGCCTGTAATGCCGCCGGTAATTTCCCCAGCGGCGTTGCTTCTGCCGACAATTTCGCCATTGCCTGCGTAAACGGTAAAGCTTTCAGGCTTGACCGGCGCGGCAGGTGTGCGGCCTGCATAACCATAACCCTTGATCTGTGGCTGACGTACGATACCGCCTGTAATTTTAAGATTCAGGAAGGCAATATTACGGTCATTGATAATGACTTTACCGTCAGTAGTCAACGTACCGACTGCATCGCCCGAACCTTGTACTGCATTCCAATTCTTATAAAGCGTACCGCCTCGTTCAACGATCTCTGTCTCGCCGTCATGAAATGACCAGGTATCAAAAACACAGACGCTTCCTTGATCAAAGTCGCTCAAAACATTAAATAACAAGCCGCCGTTCAAGCTGCCTCGACGTTTTTTTATTGAAGCTGGATCACTAGTCAGGTAATCCGCATACCAACTGACTATTTTTCCATAACGGTTTATTGTTTTGGTCTCAAGCAATTCTAGGTACTTATATTTTGTACCCAAAATATTTCCTTCGACTATCCGTCTTTCCTGACCGGCAACCTGTAACACCGTTTTAGGTACGATCATTGTCGAGCCTACAGCACTTACGCCCTCGACTTTTCGACCGCCGATTGTGAACTCGCCATTTTTCGCAGGGTTGGCGGACAATACAATTTTAAAACCGCCTGAACCAGTTTTGATCCCCATTACTTATCCTATCTCAATGCTGTCGCATAACCAGAATAACTGTTTGAAACAGTTGTACTTGTATATTCTTCAAAGCTTCCCAAAGCCGTTAAAGAAACAGTGCGCCAATCCGGTACTGCCGTACCTAGTGTGATATTCCACACCTCTCCTTTTTCCTCTGCGGTCAACCCAAGACCATCAGCAAGGCCAACTTGAATGCGATCAGGCTCATCACAAACATAATCAACTGAAGTAGAGTCAATATAAGCCGGCAATTTAATCGTGCCGTTCAAATAATCCACGTTGCCAGTTGCATCACCCGTTAATTTTCCTGCTCCATCATCTCGTGCGCTTTTTTTACCGTTATTTTGCCAAGTAAGCACCAGCGTTCCCGGCTTAATCGAATGCCCCAGGGAATAAGTACACTCCCCGTTTGCCGCCTTGGGCAGATTATTTCCCCCTGTCTTTCCGCCATCAAAAGACGTAAAACCAGAGGAGTCTCCCCATTGGAACACTAAGCGGCTGCCAACATCCGGAAGAGACGGTAGATTAAGCAATACACTGCCTGTCGCAGACGACACCGTACCTACACTTTTACCGGCCTCATCCCGTAACACGCCATCGCCTGTATCGGTCAAAACATACCAAACGCCCAAAGCCATAAAGACACTTTTAAACTACCCAAAGCAGGATTAGGTCTAAGCAGAGGGGCAAATGATGTACCGTGGTTAGTTTCTTTAATTTCTACCGCAAAAGCGTATCGAGCGGATGATGATTTAGCACCCGGAACCGCAGTTACCGTGTAATAACCTGTCGGCAAACCACTCAGACGCCCATTGGCGTAATCAGCATTGACAACATTGTCGCCGCTTTTAAGTTGACCTAAGCCATTGTCTGTGTAGTTCCCAACTTTAAGACTGCCTGGCAAAATAGAACAAGGCAAAGTCAACGTTCCACTGCTGACATGGCCGGAGAAAAGCTGTTTTTCCGGCGCAGCAGCGACCCATGCTTCGCCGGGAACCGGGTATTCATCCGCATAAGGTGTCTCGACTGTCGAAGTCGGTACAAGCTTTTCGTAAATGCTTGACACCGTCAGCGTGGCATCGCCTGCCGAAAGGCCGTCTGACACAGGTTTGACGCCATAATAAGCCGCAGAATCTGCGACTTGTGTTTCCAAAATCTTAACTTTTGCCGCTGCATAACCTTTGACCGGATAATCGACACCGTCAAAATCTCGGGTTAACGGATTGCTGATTTCCATTTTGACTACACGACGCGGCACTTCCTCGACCTCACCGTTTGATTTTGGAATCTCAAAAATGCGCACTTCGTCCTCGATGTTGATAATGCGGAAATACTCCGTGATACGGCGTGTCACATCTTTGGTTTTTTCCTCATATTGCAGGCAATAACGCTCGCCGACCTTCGGTAAAGGAGCCTCTACGCGCTGATATGCCTGCACGAGGCGAACGCCTGCCAAATGGCGACCCAATAACGTCATGCGGCTCTCCACCGTCGGCACGGAATACGCCTCAATGCGCGGCATAATATCCGCGCGGCTCTCGCCGTAGTTGCGCGCTTTAAACGCCAAGAAAGACACGTTTTCAGAGGTCGGCGGCTCGGTAATGACGAAATGCCCGCCGTAAAGCGGCTCGGAGTCGTTGCGCAGGACGGCAGGTAAAGCAAGCGCGCGTCCAGGCTGCCCATCGTGCGGTCAACGTCGGAAACAGGCGGGAAAATCTCGTTATCCTCGCCGGTCAGCGGCTGACCGACCATCAAACCGCCGCCATCAGGCGTATCGGTCATGCGCTGGCTGGGGTAAATCTGCAAATCCTGCTGCGTCAGGCGCGTTGTTTTTTCCATGTTTGAAACCTTTTTAAATCCTGTTTAAACCTACTTTCAGATGACCTTAAAACGTCATCAGGCAGAGCTGGGCGGTGTATCGTTCGCTATCCGTTTCCGGCGTTGAGTAATGCACCGGCTCGACATTATTCAAAGCCGCGTTATGGGTGCGCCAAATAACATTAAATTCGCGGCCGTCGTAATGAGTCAGCGTCATTTCCAACTCGGGGACGTCCGTCCAATCGCGCAACGTACGCAAGATACTCAAATCAAGCCACACCCAATCGCCCGACAGCGTAATCGGACGACCGTTAGCCTTAATGCCTTGTTGAATGACCAATCCGCCCGACAAGGTACGCTGCGGAGCGGCCTGAGCTACCTTGCTCCATTCAAATTCATCGTCCCAGCGCATATCCTGCGGCAGATGTACGGCCACGCCGGTGTCTTTTCGCTTCAGTGTCCACTCTTGATTTGCCATTTCAGACGGCCTTTGCGTATTTTTCTCAAAACCCTATTAAAACAAAAGCCCCGAAAATCGGGGCTTGGCATGGTTGCAGTCAGATGTTTGCAGGCCGTCTGAATTATGTCGTGCGCTTTAATGAAGCTTGTAAACTATTCATAAAACCGTTAACAGCTTTCTCGGCAACTGCCTGGTCGCGCTGCGCCAAAATTTGGTTAAGCTTTTCCGGGTCGATATTAACCTGCGTATTGCCGATTTGTTGCAACCGCTGGGCGGCATTGCTGCTGCCCTGCGAACCTTGGTTGCGGACTCGCTCTTGCGCGGCAGATTCAGCACGTTTGTTGCGTTGGCGGTCGTAGATTTGCTGCGTCAACTCGATTTGACGCTGATATTCGCGTTCAACGTCGGTTTGTTTGAGGCGGTTGGCATTGTCGAGTTTTTGTTGCAGCTCACGGATTTTTCTTTCTTGCTGCAAAGAATAAACCGCTTCCGTATTACCATTAAGCTCGGCAAGCTCGGCCTCAAGCGCGCGGGTTGCATCATGTGCTTCTTGACGCAGGGCATTCAGCCGGCGTTGGGCATCGGATATCGCATTGCGGAATTTGGTCAGCTCAGTATTCCCCAATTTATCGGCAGCACGAGATGCCGCACTGGCCGCATCGTTCAAGATATCCTGTGTCACTGCGCCTTGAGCAGAAGCATTGGTCAGCCTTTGCATCGCGGTATTCGCGTTGTAAATCTGTTGCGTATACTCTTTCATCTGAGCAGCGCGGAATGTGGCCTCCATGCCCAACTTAATACCAGAGAACTGCTGATTCATGAGATTTAATTGCTCATTATTGAGCTTATAAAACCCAGCCGTTTGCGTCAGACGGTAGCCATAATCGCTAAACGATTTAGACGCATTTGCCGCCGCTTTGGCTGCATTGTCTGCCTCCGCTGCCGCCTCTTTGTTGGCTGTCGCCACTTTCTGACCGATTGGGCATGGTTTTCCGCTGCTTGCGAGCCTTTTTCATGCGCGGCTTTCGCGGCTTCGCCTGTTTTAGCGGCAGTATCATTTAACCCTTGATAGGCGGTTTTGGCTTTTTCCGCACCGCCCGACGCCGCATTGCCCAACCGGGCAAGCTGCTCCTGCGTCAACAGTGCCGCGTCGCCGCTGGCTTTGAGCTGGTGTTGAAACTCGGCAAATTCCTCCTTGCTTTTAAGTTTGCCCATCATGGCCTCAAAGGCTGCCTGTATCAGCTTGGCATCTTTTTGACCGGCCGCCGCCGCTTCTGTCGAGGCCGTCTGAAAATCGGCGAATGCCTGCCGCGCATCACTGCTAATGCCCGTCATCACGGCTTTGCTGTCCACACCGAGTTTGGCGAAGGCATCGGCAACCTTGTCCGTCGACTCCCTTGCCGTATCTCCGATTTTCTTAATTTCCTCGGCCGTCAGTCCGGATTGTTTGCCTACCTTTTCCAATTCAGCCAAAAGAGCATCGGTTGATTCTTTACTGTCCATCTGCTTGAGCGCGGCCTGAAACACCCGGCCCATCTGCTCAGCATCGTTCCCATACCTTGCTGCGGCAGTAGAAAAGTTGGCAATGCCTTCCGCTGATTTTTTACTTATGCCGGTGGTTACTTCTTCCGCCGTCAAGCCCAATGCCTTAAGGGCTTTTTCCGCTTCGGAAAGTTCGCCCGTATCTGCGCTGATTTTGATGTTTTTCTTATCAAGTTCGGCTTTCAGTTCGGCGGTTTTAAGGCGTGCATATTCCAGCTTTACGGCAAGTTCGTGATAAAAGTCGCTGTTTTCGCGCCCGTCGGCACGCAAGGCAGCCATACTGCGCTCCAACGCAGCTTGTTCGGCAGCAGAAGTACGATATTCGGCTTGCAGGGCTTTGATGGCGGCTGCCTCTTCTTCGGCAGCTTTTTTCTTGGCGGCGGCAGCTTTTTCGGCGGCTTCAGTAGCCTTTTTGTTTGATTCTGCAAGCTCGCGCTTGATTTCGGCATCAGTTTTGAAAAATTGGTGATATTTGTCCAAACTTCCCGTTGTTACCAGACTCTCTATCATGGCGATCGGGCGTGCTATCTCGTCAAAAATACCGCGTAAGCCCGGGATGTGTTCGTATAAGTCCTGAATAAATGATCCGAGGGCTTCACCGGCGGTTACCGCCAACGTCCCAATCAGCCCCCATCGGGAGGCGACCGCAGAGAGTCCCGATGCCAAACCACTCAAGCCGCGTGATTGCGCCGCACCTGCCGCCGCCGCACTCATCCCATATTCTTTAGCTGCCAAACCGGCTTGCCATATGAAACAGTCAACGCATCGACAGCAGCTTTTTGAGACACCAAACTTTTCAGCGCAGTCGCACCACCAAGACGCACAACTGCAGAATACGCCTCCATTGCAACACGGGCGGCCGCAAAGTAAATCGCCAGCTTGGACAATACCGGGAAATCTTTTGTGAAATCGCTAATTGCCGTTGCAACCGTTTCAACTGTGGATGCCGTTATTTTTAAAATAGGCAATAAGGCATTACCCAGTTCTCCCGCCATATTGGAAACTGCCGCCTTGGCCTTATTGATTTGCCCTTCGGTAGTATTTAATGCAGCTGCCGCCTCCTTCTGCATCGCGCCTTGTATTTGTGATTGGTCGTTTACCAAGCCCAAAGCCTTTTCGTACTCGCCGAGCGAGCCGACCAAGAGGGCGATGTCGTCGCTGTACTCGGTGCCGAAGAGTTGCGAGAGCGTCAGGGCGCGGCTTTGTTTGTCCAAGCCTTCAAGTTTATGCAGGAACTCGGTCAATGCCTGCTGCGGATTCGCGGCGATATTGGCCGCCATCTCGTCTGCGGACGTACCGATACCTTCCAAGGCCGCCTGAAAGTCTTTGCCCTGGCTTTGCGCAGTTTGCAGTTTTTGCAGCATTGCGTTGATGGCGGTCGCAGCCACTTCGGGCGGTTTGCCCAATGCGATAAATGCGTCGGCAAGCGCGGCGGCTTCGTCTGCGGCCAAGCCGAACTGTTTCGCCGTACCGCCGATACGCGCCATTGCAGCGACAATGTCTTTTTCTCGTGCGGCGGTATTGTTGCCCAAAACGTTGATGGCATCGCCGAGTTTTTCCACCTCTCCAATCGGGAGTTGGAACACGTTGGCAATCGTCGCGGCGGCATTGCCTGCCTCTTCAGCGGTCATGCCGAAGGCGGTTGCCATAGTCGCGGTAACGCGTGCAAATTCATCCAACTTATCGGCAGCAATACCTAACTGACCGCCAGCGGCAACAATTTCAGCCATCTGCTCCGGCATCATGCCGAACTCTACCGCCAGTTTTTTAACTTGCCCGCCCAACTGTTCGATCTGCTCAGGAGTGCCGTCCACGACTTTCCGAACACCTGCCATTGCGCTTTCAAATTTTACTGCCTCACGAGCGGCGTACGTCAGCCCGGCAGCACCACTCGCCACCCCTCGGAACTCATTGGCAAAGTCAGCAAGTGTAGGACGCAAATCCGATAAGCTCTTATTCAACTGGAACACTTTATCGTTATAGTGGGCAGTTGCACGGGAGAGCTCTTCCTTGGTTAACGTGCCGCTACTTTTTAAAAGGTCATAGCTTTTCTTAAGCTCCTGCAGCTCACGCAAGGCTTTCTCATCGGTATCGATACCAAGTTTGATTTTTGCATCGGCAATGGCTTTAAGTTCCGATGCCTCGGCTGACAGCTTATCCAACTTTGCCGTCGCAGTTGCCGTCTCAGCAGCCAGTCGGCTTTCTTCGGCGGCAAGGTTTTTGACGGACACGCCCGACACTGCCATCGCGTCGCGGGCGGCATACAGTTTGCCCGTCAGTTCGGTTTCGCTTTTTGCCAGCCGCTCGGATTCGGCGCGCAGTTTCGCCAAATCGGCTTGCTGTTGCTGCGTACCGCCGCCGCGCATGGATTTCTCAAGCGTTGCGGTCAGCTCGTCCAAGGCGCGCATTTCTCTGGCGGTATTGTCCAATTCCGCCGACAAAGCCTTATATTCCGCAATCGCCGCCTGTTGCGCTTGCGCTTTCGACAACGTCGCGCCCAGCTCTTTCGCTTCTTCCGTCAGTTTGCCCGTATCGATGCCAGCCGCCTCGATGGACTGCGCCAGCGCGTCGATATTTTCGGCACCGGACACGCCCGCTTTAATCTCTAAACCTGCTTGAATATTCGCCATTATTTTGATACCTTTGCTATTTAAAATAAATAATCTTACTTACAGTCAGCATATGAAACATTTGCAACCCTACTACAAACAGGCAATCCGTCAGATTCTTTCAGAAAACAGATTGTCCGCACTGTTTGATGTCGACCAAATTTATGACGCACTATGCACCTTTCCCACTCCCCAAACTGCAGCAGACCATATCTGCACGCTTCGCAATAACGAAAATTTCACATGGAAGAAATTGGAAAAATGCCAAGAAATCGCCCGCAAGGAAGGGTGGAGAAAATTTGAAACACCAAATCCTAGAAACAAGTACCAAATCCTTTTACAAGCTGCTTCTTTGCGGGCATCAAACCTTAGAATTGCAGCAGAAGCCAAAGTAAAATTGACACGAAACCTTAGCTGGGAAACATATGTTTCGCAGGTAGACTTGATTGATGAAAAAATGCTTGTTCTATTTTCCGAACATTACAAACTCCCAAAGCTGCCTCCATTTTTCCCGTGCGACTTATCCACACTTTCTAAAAAAATGGTTCGAAAATCATGAAAACCCTCGCTCTAACCATACTTTTCGCCATCGGCGCATTCTTCGGTTTCGCCGCGCTGTATCTCGGTTTCGATCTGTTGGCGAACATCCGCAATATGAAACTGCTGGAGTTTTTCGCCTTTATGGCCGTCAGCGGATACCTGATTAAATCAGTCCTGCATCGGTTCTAATCTGTTTTTAAAACCACTTTAAAAAAGGCCGTCTGAAACCTGCCGCCGCTGCGCCTACACGCAGAAGCCAGTTTCAGACGGCCTTTGTTTATTACCGAATCTTTAGTTGTTGTACGACGTGAAGGAATAGGTCGAGGTTTCGCCCGAAGCCAACACCGCCGTGCCTTTGAATTCCGCCGTATTAAAGTCGTCGCCGAACCAGTCGATACTGCCGTCCGCCGCCAGTACGGCGTGTGGGATGTGCAGAATGCCGGTCTCACCGGTAACGCGGTTGCGGCCGTCAACATAGATTTCCAAATCCAAGCGGGACAAGGTCGCGGCAGAGACTTTGTAGCCGCCGGAATCGCGGGTTTTGTATTCGACGGTGATGTTTTCGCCGTCGTTGACGGTATCTGCGACCGGCAGGATGGTAATCATGCCCAAGGTGGCATTGATGTCCAAATGCTTGGCATCAACATTGGCGTTTGACTTGTTTTTGACTTTGACGGTAGCCGGGTCGATGTTGCCGTTTGCCAGTTTGTACGCCATGCCTTTTTTGCCGATGGTCACGGTCTCGCCCGTAACGGTCTGCGCCGTAGCCGCGATGACGGCGGCTTCGCCCATCAAAGCCAATGCCAAATTGTCTTTATCGAAAGTATCAAGCTTCAGACCGATTTCGGTAGGCTTGACGGTTTTCAGGCTGTCCAGTGCGCTGCCGTAAGTGCCTTTTTGCTTGGACACGCGCTCTTTGGTTTCCACGCTGGTCTGCGTGGTCAGGGCGGTGGTGTTGCCGATGTCGATAAAGCCCGAGCCTTTTTGATTGAGGTTGCGTACCTTGACGTCGCCCTCAAAGATTAAGCCGTGGTCGTTTTGTTTTGCCATGTGGCAGCTCCTTTAGTTTGCCGCCTGCACGGTGTCGCAGGCGAATGAAATGGGGTAAAAAGCAAAGCCGTCGTTGTATTCGATGGATGGCGAGGCGATGCGGCGGAAGGGGGTAACGGCATATTCGTCGCCCGCGTCCCAGCCAGAAAACGCCCGTTGGATTGCCGTCAGGGTCTCGCCGACCTCGTACAGCGTGGATTTGCCGTTGGCGGTATAGCTTCGCGCCAAAACAAAGGTAAAGTGCAGCGTCGATTTCAGGTATTTGCCGTTTTTCGCTTCGTCGGCAAAGGTTGAGCCGCCGTAAACGACATAGACCGCGCCGTCCAGCGGGGCGGCTTTGCGCTTCGCCGCGCCTTGGGCGAGCAGCTCGGCAAGTTCGCCGATTTCCTTGACCGCCTTAATGCCTTTGACGGTTTTCAGACGACCTAGGATTTCGGGATAGACCGCCAATAAGTTTTCATGCTGTTTCAAAGCCATATCAGACAATCAATCCTTCCAGCCAATCGGACATTAAATCGTCAATATCCTGATAATCTTGCGAAGACAAGCCCAAAAACGGACGCGCCGGCATGGTTTTCGTGCCTTCCTGTACATAAACCGAGTAGCCCATTACCGAGCCGGTAATCACGCTTTTTGCCGATGCCTCGTGCGTAATGCTTGCCAAGAGGTTGCCGTGGTCCACCAAAATCCCGCCGCGTCCGTTTTTGGCTTCTGCCGTAGCGGGGCTGACATCCTGCCAGCGTTTGCCGTCAGGCGCGGTTTTGGTTTCGGCGATACGGCGGCGGGTCGAAGATTCGAGAATCCCACCGATGGCGCGCAAAGGCTCTTCAAGGCTGCCGTTCAACCTGCCCGACAGGCGGTTCAGGCTTTGGGCGATACGCGACAAGTCGTGTGATACCGTAATCCGCATTGCCTACTCCTTCAGCCATTCCCGCAAATCGGGCTCGGCATTGACATAAACAGCACAAGTTGACGGTCTGTGGTCATCTGATACGCGGCTTTCGTCCAGCATATTCGGATTTTTGACGACCATCTTCAGCCAAGCGATTGCCGACTGATAACGCTCTTCGACAATACCCGTTACCGCGTCGTCGTAGAGGTAGTAGCGGGCGATGTCGCAGACTTTGATTTTCAAAACCTGCGGCGCGGTGTCGTTGGTAAAAAACAGTTTCGCCGCCCGAAGGTAGCTTGCCGCTTCTTCTTCTGCATCGGCGATTGCCGCCGCCATTACTGCTTCGTCTATGGTTTCGTAGTTTTCATGATTCGACCGTTCCGCCATTTCTTGCTCGCCAAAGCGGGTAATCATGTCTTGGATGGTAATCATGCCGTCCTCCGTTTTCAGACGACCTTTAAAACTGCCTTAAAGGCCGTCTGAAATCCGTTTAAGACATGGTCAGCGTTGCCAACAACTCGGGGCGCAGAGCAATCGGCAATGGATTGGACTGCATATGCAGGCTCCAGCCTTTGTCGTGCTGCAATTTCTCGCGGCTGGCGTAATACGGCAGGGCGCGGGTGTTGACGGTCGCGTTCATGTCGGCAGGTGCGAAATACTCTTTGTAGAGATTGCGGCCGACCGGCAGCAGAATGGCTTTGTCCGCACCGATGTCGGCGTCGCTGCCGAAATGGTTTGCGTATTCGATAAAGCGGATGCCTTTGTGGACAAACTCGGTCGGATTGAGCGTATCGCCTTCGCGGTAGGCGCGTGCTTCGTCAAAGCGTTTGTACACTTCGAAGATGGACTTATGCTCTTTGAGCGCACTCAAAAACTCCATGCCGCAATAGACAACCCAGCCGCGCACTTGCGCACCGTTGAATTTTTGGCGTTGTTCGGACAAGAGCTTGTCCAATACCGCGCCGACTTTGGTCGTGTCTTTCGACAATTCGATGTCTTGTGTTTTGCGCTGCACTTTGAAATCGGTATTGATGTCCAAAATCACGCTGCCGTCCGCATCCAAAATCTTGCCTTGCAACGCGCCGAGCATCAGGTGCTCACGGGTGTATTCGAGGTCGGATTTACCACCGGCCAGCTTTTCGTTGACCTTGTCCATGACGGTCGCGGCTTGGGTTGTGCCGAAAGCACGCAGGTTCTGCACGTCGTCCGCGCGGATGACGTCATGAATCGGCAGGTGTGGGATTTTGACGGTACGCACGGTGCGTTTCGGACTTTCGACCGCCTGGCCGGCCGTACCGCGCTCTTTGCTGGCTACCAAGTGGACTTTGCCGTCTTGGAACTCAATGTCGGCGTAGGTGGTGGTCAGATATTCGGGTTCGAAAATACCCAGTTCGCGGATTTGGCTTGCGCCCGGGTCGATTTTGTTGACGGCGGTGGTCAAAGCCTGCACGCCAAATTTGCTGTTGTCAGATAAAGGCATATTTTTTCCTTATTTCAAATAATTAAGCATCAGATGCACCGAATTTCGGCAGGTTGACGTAAACAATCCCATACGCGTCACCTTCTTTTTTCATAACCGCGTCGGACAGGAATGCAGCTTTAGCCTGGGTAAAAATATCCTTACACTCAATGATGCAATTGAGTGGCTGAACAATAACTTTCCCGTCAGCTTCATCTGTTAAAGCAACAAGTTTTTTATTGCGTAGCGGATACGTCACAAAACTACCTGCTTTAGTACCAGCATCGGCAGCAACAGCCACACGCGTCAACGGAGTCGCTTCGTATTTCAAAAAGTCGGAAATAACAGGGCCGAGGATTTCGGTTTTGGCTTTAGACATAAGAGCCTCCCAATAAGCCTTTGTGGCTGGCTACGGAGAATTTACCCTCCGCCTCGCCGGTGTGTTCAGATTCGCCTTGCCTGCGCCTTCGCTCAACAGCGCGGGCGGCACGGCAGACGGGGCTGCTTTCGGCGTCAAATCGGCAATCATGGCTTCCGCCGCTTCGATGTCGGCAGACAAAAGCACGGTCATGGTTGCGTCGGACAAGCCTTCAAACTTGCCGTCTGCGCCTTCCTTAAAGCCTGCGGCGGACAATTTCGCCTTGACTTGGTTTTTCTTGACAGCCGCTTCGGCTTCTTTCAGTTTTTTCTCGGCTTCGGCTTTTTCAGCCTTGAGCGTATCGACTTCCGCCTTCAGGTCGTCAAACGCTTGTTTTTCTTCGGGTGTCATAGATAACTCCAAAGGTTGTTTAAAAATATCCGGCAAGGGACTGCCGTCCGACAACACCACCGCCTCCGTTTCGCTGTCCACGCCGACGGCGGTAAACGATACTTCACGGATGGTGCAGCGGCGCAAAATCACCGCAGGACCTGTTACCTCGTTGCCGTTGACGGACAATACCGCGCCCGCCGCCAGCTCCTCGTAGGATTCCGCCTGCGCATAAACCGACATCTCCCACGGAAAGCCTTGGTCGGCTGCTTCGGCAATCTGCGTGCCAAACTCGTTGGACAACAGGCTGCCTTCCGCAATCAGGCCGTCCGCCGTTACCGACAGGCTGCACACGCCCGCCATTTTCAGCGGCGAATGCTCCAGCAGGACGGGGACGGACGCTTTGTGCGACAGCTGGGCCAAATCGACGACGGTCTGATAACCGCCGTAGCCGAACGGCTTGCCCGAATTGGCGACACCTTTAAAGGTGCGCACATCATCCGCACGGGTCGCCAAGGTAACCGGCAGCGCGGCGGACAATTTGATTTTGAGGGGGGTGTTGTTCGTATCCATTGCTCCATTTTGCCTTGCCAAGTTCAAAAAGACGGACGGCAGGATTTCACTTCCCAATCCAAATGCAAAAGCCGCCTAAAACCCGAATATCAGGTTTCAGACGGCCTTGCGCAGTTCATCTATTTAAAATTCGATTCAGGGGCTTTTTAGAAGCCTCTAAGATTGATTTTAAAATGCTGGATATATCTTTGCTTACCCAAAGCATTTAAACGCGCTAAAACGCGAAATTTGAGCGGTTATGAAAAAAGCCGTCTGAATCGGTTTCAGACGGCCTTTGGATTATATAGACTTGAATCTTGGATCGGCTTCTAGGGCAGTTTCCAATTCGGACTTGTACGGCTTAATCCACTCGGACTTTTCAGCCGCCTCAAGTATCCATCCGCGCACACGGGCAAATGCCGCCGCAGACAAATCCGCAATCGAAAAAACGCAGCCCGAAAACTCGCCCTGCATTTGCTCGGCTGCCTCCTTGTCGATTTCTGCGAGACGCGGATACAGATAGTCCAACAATTCGGATGGGGCGGTTTTCCCGCCTAAAAATACTTTTACTTCGCGGCTGACATACAGTTCAGACGGCATGACTTACTCCGATATTTTTACCAATAAGCGGACTTTATCCCGCTGTTCTTTTGGCAATGATAACACATACTGCAACAATTTATGCCGGTTTGCCGCATTCAGATGGCGTAAATCAAGCGGGACAATATCGGCTTTATCAAAATGCTCCTGAATCTTATCGACCTTAGTATTCCACGCCCCGGCGGTGGGCGCAAAATAACGGTTCATCAATTCCGCACGTTCTGGATTTCGGTAAACATAAAATCCAGTTTTACCCATTGCTCACGGGGCAGGTCGTCTGAAACAATCAGATAATCGGCTTGACCCTTACCTTTCTCTACGGGCAAATCAAACACTTCCAGCCTGTCGCCCGTTTCAGCCTGCCACGCTGCCGCTGCTCTCGCTTCGTGGTCTTTGGTATTGTTGGCAGACTGCTCTTTTGTCAGCCTGCGCACTTCTTTTTCCAACACCTTATCCGGCAAAGCCAACACCGCCACTTTATCAGACGGCACGCTATACCGCTTGTCCAGCCACGCCTCGCGCTCGGCAATCATAGCGGCCAGTGCCTCTTCGCCGTTGCGTTCGCCAAACAACGCGTCCATCGCGCCCAATCGGTCGCCGTGGTTGTGCGCGAAGCTCGGCGTGATGTCCTCGGGTATCAATACCGTTTGACCGGTGCGTGGATTGGTAAACTCGACCATATCCACATCAGGCTCGCCGCTGATGCCCTCGCGCTCCGCCTGCCGACGGGTCAGGGCGGACACCGAGCATTTGCAGCCGTAGCCGTTGGGCGGGAAGATGACTTTCCAAATGTCGTGGTCAACCGGCAGGACTAGGCCGTAGTAGCGTTTATGGCTGTCGCGCGGATGCCCGGCGGCAGAATGGTTGTAGCGCAAATACGGCAAGGCTTTTTTGTTTGCCTGAATCCGCTGCCACTGCCCCGCCGCAAAGGCGGTTTGCATATTGGTGTTGAAAATGGTTTTCAGACGACGCGTACTGCCGAGCTGTACCAATTTCGGTTCGCCGTCCAGCGGGTCGGTCATCACTTGCTCGCCCCACCAGCCTTTCGCCATCAAATACGGTTTTAAACGCTTTTTAAAATCGGCAAACGCCGTGCCGTTCTGCTGCGCGGATTCAATGGCGGCTTTGACTTCGGCAAGCATATCCGCGTCCATCATCTTGGCGACGGTAAACGCAAGACTGTGTTGATACAGCCAAACATCGTAATGACTAAATCCGGGCAGGATTTTCTTAGCCTTGAAATGCTCGAAAGCAGCTTTATCGACTAGGCCGGCGAAGTTGTATTCAATCCCGTCCATCGCCTGCTCCGTCAGCCCAAGCCGAAAGGCCGTCTGAAACCAAACGCTGGATCAAGAGATTGTCGCCCTTGCTCAAATCAAGTTCGGACAGCTTTGCCTCAAATTCGGCGTAGTCTTTGCAACCTTCCAACAAACCCAACACTGCTTCCATCTTCGGGCGGGCGATTGCCTGCTCCGCCGTATCAGGCGCATTGCGGGCAAGGCCGTCGGACAGTCGCAGGCTGAATTTGGCAGGCGCAGGGTTTTCAGACGACGTTTTAGGGTCGCGCAGCTCGAAATGCTCCGGCTCAAAGCCCAAGATGTCGCGGTAGTAGGTTTCGGTCAACACGAGCTGCCCCGTATCCATATACATCTTGTCGCGTTCGGCTCGGGTTTTATCAACCTTGATTTCGTCTTCAAACTCGAACCATACGCCTTTGGGCGCATTAATCGGCTTGCCGTAGGCGTTGTTGACCATCACGAGCGCGTCGATAAAGTGCTGCGCCGCTCGGGACAAAAGGGCGAGATACGCGCCGATACGTTCGTCGCGGTTGTTTTCTTCGGTTTCCTGACTGGCTCGGCTGGCGGTTTCCAAGTCGCTGGTTTTGACTTTGCCCAGCAGCGTTTTTTGGATACGCGCATTAGCGAGGTTTTCCAGTCGGCGGAATGCCTGACCGTCCGCGCTATTTTGCAGCATCATCACATCGTCCTCGCGTTCGATACTCAACGCGCCGCCGGAAACAAAGCGGTAAAAACGGCTCATGAAGCTGTCGTGGTCGTCGTTGCTGTTGGCTTGGATTTTGGCAATCAAATACGGCTGGGCGTAGCGCGTAATAAATTGCGCCGCATAGACAAAGCCTTTTTTACGCAACGCAACCGGCGCATACAGCCGCGCCGCCGCCATTTCGCCCGCAGGATTGGTTGAAGTGGCGCGGTGGGTAATAAAGAGATACAGCACGTCCGTATTGCAGGCTTCCTCGCCACCGCTGCCGCGATACACCAGCGAGCCGTCGCGGTAGGGAACGTATTTCGCCAATTCGCCGCTTTTGTTGCTGATATGCTTAATCGTCAAAAAGCCGTCGGGTTCGGGCTGATAAACGTACCGACCGACACCATAGCCGCCCAAACGCGCCGTCAACACGATTTCGGCAAGTGCGGGCAGATGGCGTTTCAGCGTTTTCCATAGACGGTCTTTGTCTTCGTCGCTCAAGTCCTCGCCATAAATGCGCCACGCCTTGTTCTGCATGGCGGAATGCAAATCCTCCAAACAGGCAGCCACCTCGTCATCGCTTACCACCGCGTCCAATGCCTGCTGCCTGTCCACGCCGAGGCGAGATAGTAGAGAGTCCGTGCCTTCCATATTTGAAAACAGGCTTTCCAACGCATCTTCCGTCGCGCTCGTCAATGTCTTGATGGCGGTTTTCCGTGTTGCGCTTTTAATCAATCCGAACATATTTTTCTTACTCCAAAGGTCGTCTGAAACCGTTTTCAGACGACCTTAAAATCAATACTCTTCGCCGCGAGCCGCCAAAAAAACCTTCAATTTCAGCGACAATAAAATGTAGATTTAATAGCCGCCCAGCCTTATAGCAGGAGACAACCTCTTGCAGATGTGCAATCGCTTTATCCAAACCACGCTCGAGGTACTCAACATCCTCTGTCAGCTCTTTTTCACGAGCAGTTATACGTTCTCTTCCGTCACACATTTTTAAATCTCCAACATCGGCGCAGGCAAATCAATCGCTCGCGCTCTGTTTGACACATTGCCCGTCGTTGCCGCCATCCACAGCATATGAAGCGCATCGGGGCCGTCGTCGTGGTCGGCTTTCGGGAAGTGGCGCAACTGGCTAATCAGCGTCTTTTGGTCGGGGTTGAGCAAAATCAGCCCGTTTGCCATGTGTGGCTGCAAGGTCTCAATCCTCAACATCTTGTCCGAAGACGGCTTGATACCGCGCACCGGAATATGCACACCCGAACGCGCCCCGCGCTTAATCAGCTCATCCTTGAGAAACTCTTGAAACTGCACCGTCTCCACCACCCACAACACCGGCTTGACCCGCGCCTCTTTTTGGATGCGGATAACGTCCTCGATAATCAAATCGGGCAGGCGTTTTTTGACTTGGGCAACGGTTACAAACAGCCGCCCCGTCGATTTTTGATAACCGCCGACCAAAATCGCCGACGGGTCGCGCCCCGCGCCCGCTTTACCCAATGACGGGTCGAGCGCGCCGTAGTACACCAAATCGTCGGGCAGTTCCGACCAGTATTTGATGTTTTCCGCAAACGGCGCATCTTCGCCGCTGACCGGATCGTTTTGATATTCCGAATCAAACGTCGCATGGCCGTCACGGGCGCGGATTTCATCAGCGCGAGTACGCCGCGAGCCGCCCAGCTTGTTTGCGCGCCGCGTTCCATCTCGTCTTTGTGCGCCTGATAAAACGCTTCGGCTACCGCCGCGCCGTCGTTGCGATAAAGCTCCTCCCATCTGTCCCACAAATCCATGCGGTCAGGCCAGCGTTTCATCGCCTTGAATTTGCGCGTACTCCAAAACGGGTTATTTAACGTGCGGCTCAACACGCTGTCGTAATGCAAAATCGTGCCGATATAAATCACGTCAAACTTGGTACCGACCGCGCCCAACGGCAAGACGGTTTGTTTAAGCCACATTTCCAGCTTGTCGCGCTGGTCGGGGTTACGCACCATCTCGTCGTTTTCGATATCGTCAAGGATGGCAAGGTCGGGGCGGTATGGACCGTGGCGCAGACCGCGCAACTTTTTGCCACTGCCCGCCACTTGGATTTTGACTTCGTTTGCCGTTACCGCAGTCCCCGCCTGCCAAACGCGCCCCTGTCCGCAAGCCGCCGGAAAGTCGGTTTTCAATCGTGGGTTAAACTCAAGTTCTGCCTTGATTGCCTCCAGCATGGGATAGGCTTGGTCGATACTGTCCATCACGATGACCGCGTAATGCTTGCGCCCCGTTACCACACACCAAAGCGTAAACAGTTGCGTAACCAGCGTCGATTTCGCCTCGCCGCGCGGGGCGGCGGTTGCCTCGTTGATGCCTTCAGACGACCTCAATATTTCGGGCAGTCGGGAAAATAAAAACTTGTGCAGCAGAGACTTTTCAGGTGAGCGTACATAGTGCGGAAAATATGTGTTTACAAAATATTCGTAACCGTTGACCGGGTCTAATACTTTCGCCCGACGCTCGGCAATGGCGGCAGTCGACGCGTCGAAGCCGTCCACCTCTGCCTCAATGATTTGGCGGAGTTGGGCGGCGTATTCGGCAAGCGACTTTAAAAACTCTTTGGACTTCATTTTTCAGACGACCTTCATCGGTATTTCTTTTCAATTTCCACGCCCAGCGGCTCGACCAACTCGACATAAGCCTGCAAGTGTTGTGGGTATCGCTCCTTGACCACTTCTCCGAACAATTCCAACACCTCAATCGCCGTCGCCAGTTTTGACGTTTCTGGCATCACTTTGGCGTTTGCGGCTACGGTCTTTGTAAACGCATCCGACAGGCTCGCCAACAATTTGGCGCGCTCGGACGGCATCAGCTCCTCGACCGACGTGTCTTGCAACATCGTCATCGTCGATTGGTACTGCACCAAAAACCCCGCCAACAGCGAGCGGCTCAAGTCTTCGATACCTCCGCCCGCCAGCGTGTAGGCGGCGCGTACTTTGTCCCAATCGTCGCCGGTCTCTTTGGCGGCGCGTTTCCAGCTACGGGCGGTCGCAGTCGGGATTTCGCACATCATCGCCGCGATTTCGAGTGTTTGCCCGTCGCTGACGTACAGTCGGCGCAGCTTTTCGCGGGTTTCTTTCGGGTGTGCCATATCAGCCTCCGAACTTGGCTCGCAGCAGTTCCCAACCCGTCGTTACAATCACGCCGCCAAGACCACCATAAACCGCAGCAGATTTCTTGCAGTCTTTCTTAATTTGCTGCAATTCCTCGTCCATGCGCGCCTGATTGGCAAGCAGGTCATCCTGCTTGGCTTCGATACGCGCCAAGGCTTCTAAAATCGGGTCGCTCATGATTTGTCTGCTTTCCTGTCCAGTTTTTTTCGTTTACTTTTTTTCCAACTTGTTTTCAATTCGTTCCAAGGCCGCCGCAATATTAGTGCTGTCTGCCTTGGCATCCTGCTTGGTGTGATAAGAGAGCTTGACCGCGTGCAACTCCTCTTTAAGATCGTCGATACGCTTGTCCGCCTCTTTCAGACGGCCTGAAATGCCGTTAACCCAAAACCAAAAATGCCGCCGTTGCAATCGGCCACAGGGTTTTTAAACCCAAATTCAAAGTCCATTTTAAAACCCCTTTAAACCGGCACGTCGCCGAATACGATACGTACCGCATAGCCTTCAGGATGACGACTCGCCGCCTCGACCTTTTGGCCGTCAAAAAAGACTGAATAATACTTTCGCAAAATACCAATCACATCAGCAGGAGCGGTCGCGGAAAACTCCACACAAAAGGTCGTCTGAAAATCCTTATCCATACGCACGGCGTACTCAATGCCTGCCTTATCCAATAGGTCGGAAACATGGATGACAAACGGCTCTTGTTCGCGTGCGCGGCTTAAGCCCAATTCCAAGTCCGCATGGCGGCAGGCGACCGTGCGTTGCACCAACTCACGATAAGTCGTCATCGCGCACCCTCCGAACCGTCAACTTCCGCTTGACTGGTGACCCAATCGCGCCAAGCCTGATTTTGGTTTTCCAGCTCCGAAACATAGCCGCCAAACTCAGCGGCGTGTTCCAACAACGTGGCCGTCTTGCCGTCTTTCGGCGGATTCGGGCGTACCGGCGCGACCATCAGCGCGGCAGGCGGGGTCGGCATGACCGCCTTTTCGACAACCTTAATTTCCGTAGCCGAGGGCGCGGTTGTAGAGCTGCAGGCCGTGATGGCCAAAGCCGTCAATACAACTGCCGCCTGCTTTTTGGCGGTCTTGAGTAAGCGCATTTTCGATTTCCTTTTTGTTTTGCGTTTTCAGGCGGCTTACTTCCGCCTGTTTTTGCGCCAAAGCCATGCCGACAGCGTGCGCCTTGGCTTCAGATTTTTTAGCTTTCGCACGCGCCTGTTCCAATTCGCGCGCATAGTTTTGAGCCGACAACAGCAGGGCTTGCGCTTTGTCTTTTTCCATCTTGTCGATGACCGCTTGCTGCTTCGTAAAAGCCGACTTGTAGCCTTGATGGTGCGACACAGCCAAGCCCGTGCCGATAAGCGCGATGATGGCAATCGGTTGCCAGTTATTCGCCAGCAGTTTCACGAGATTCATTCTCGACCTCCTGACGTTTGACGCTGACAAACGAGCGCGCCACCGCATAGCCGCCGACAATGCCCAAATACACCGCCCAAATCTCCGCCGACGGATCGGGCAACATCACAAACTTAAACGTACCAGCCGCGCAGGCAACGTTTGCCCACAGTTTCGAGTGCGACACATTGCCTGTCGCCGGGTTTTTAAAAATATCCAAAATACGCATTGCTATTCCACACTTTTGGTTTGCAGGTGCCGTTTCAGCATTTCCCGATAATTGGCCAGTTCGCCCTCCGCAAATTCAAACGCAGGCAAGTCCGCCTGTTCGCTTGCCTCGCGGCTTTTGCGCGACCATTGCTCAATCATCTTTTCGTAAAACTCAACCTGTCCCATGATTAACGACGATTCTTGCGTTTACGCGCCGCGCGTTTGGCAGCCGCCACGCCCGACTTACCCATGCGCATAGACGGATGTTGTTTCAAATAGCCAATACTGGCAGGCTTAATCTCAAATTCAGGCACCTGCGGTTTCAAGACAGACAGAGCCAAAGCAATTAAAGACTTTTTCATACCTTCGTCGCTCCCAATTCCACCGCAATCGCGTCCGCAATCGCGCGGCAGATGCCCCATTTAGTAGCCTTAAACAAGGCCAAATCAGTGTCATTACTGATAAAAAACGGCTCAAACACAATGCCGCCGGCTTGTGCATAAGCCAGGCGCGAATGCTGGCCCGCATTGTCGGGCTTAAAGCCGTCTTCGCCGCGCAGTTTCCAGCCGGTTTTCTTGGCAACGGCCTTGCTCAACACCTGACACCAGCGTTTGTTTTCGACGGTACTCAAAGCCTCAATGCCAGTGGCCGTTTTCGCGGCCGCCGCATTGGTGTGGAACTCAATCGCCACATCTGAGCCGCGAATCAGCTTTACAGCTTCGCGCAGCGGCATATTGCCTTTGCCCGTGCCGTCGGTTTTAACGGTCAAGCCGTAGTCATCGCGCAAAATAGATGTCACGATATTGCGCATATCCTGCGCCAAGTCCGCCTCGCGGTCGGAGCCGTTGCACGCGCCCGGGTCGGTGTTGCTGTGGCCGGCGGTTAAAGTTACAGTTTTGCCCATAAACATCTCCGAAAATCAAATCACAATTTATTTTTCAAAACCTTATTTAACCCTTTTCAGACGGCATAAGACGGTCGGCACAAATGCACTTACTGTTCCGCAGACAAAAAAAGCCCTGCAAAAAGCAGGGCAAAGGTCCACTCACAAGAAACACACAACACAATCAAGCTGCAAATAAATCCGTCTGCGCTCTTGCTGCCGCCTCGCGGTCGGCCTCTTTCAAAATGTATCGGATATTGCGCGTAGACAGCCGATGAGCCAGCACCAGCTCGCGCACAATAACCAAATCGCTCAAACCCTCCGCGCTCATCGCATCATACTGCCGGCGGATAAATCGGTTGCGCAGCTCGCGCATCGCGTCCCAGCAGCGCGGAATGGCCAAGAAAGGTTGACCGGCATAAGCTCGCTCCAATCGTCCCGCAGCCTCCTCGCCAATGTCCTCGACCAGTTGTGCGTGTAAGATACGGCTCTGGCGCGTATTGCGGCGGCGATTGGAGATCGGGTAATTCGTCCCGCCCCAAACCTTGACCATGTGAAACGCCGCTTCAAGCCCGATGACCGTAATCATCGCCACCACGCTCTGCGGCAGAAGATGTTTCACATCCTCGAAATCCTGCTCCGTCATTTCCCAACTTACACTCATTCCTATGCCTCCTTCTTCTTTCGGTTCGCCGCAATCTGCAACGCCGCCACCAGCTTGTGCATATTGCCGTCGGACAACCATTCCACGCGGTCAACCTTAAACATCTTTCGCCGTACCGTGCGCATAATTCCAAGACCAGCCGTTATCCAGCAGCAGGGCTTCGATTTTGCGCATCATCGGATCGGCAGAATCGCGGCGGTTCGGTCGTTGTCCTGCCGTTTTCTTCGGCGCAAACCCATGTTGTCGCAAATCCTCGACCACGCGCTCCAACTCAGGGATACTGCACTCGGTACACGACCGCTTGCCCGTCACACGCTCCAACACCGCACGATACGTCGCATCATCCAAACCAAGCTCTTTTTGAGCGATTTTAATTTTCGCAATCAACGCACGGCGCATTTCAAACCCCTAAAACACAATATATTGATTAATTTTTGCATATTATACAGATAAAATACTATATGTTGTAGTAAGCTGCTGTTTTTTTGCGAAACTGACAGGCATAAAAAAGCCGTCTGAAAACGTTTCAGACGACCTTTTTCTCCGATGATGTTTGGGGAATGCTTGACTAATTATGTGGACACATATATAATTTAATGCATCGGGGCAGTGAAGCCCGATACGGGAAAAGCCCCACCGAAGCGGGGCTGTTACGGGAGAAAGAAAATGAAGTCCTACCTTCAAATTCTGTTCTTTCTGTTTCTGATATTGGTAAGCGGTAAGGCTTACTAGGAAACCGAAAGCTAAGGGCGGTGGCCGCCGCCCTTAGTTCCCATCTTATAAAAGACGGCTAAAAAAATCAAGGAGTTTACCTATGGTTGATGAAAAATTGGCTGAATACCGTAAAAGGGCGGAAGCCAAGCGTGTTGTTAAAAAAGTTTCTTTTAACCGCGAAACAGAAAGGGATATTTTGGAAATAGCCAATAATCTTGATTTTTCTCAATGGGTTAAAGAAAAAATACGCGAAGATTTCAAAAATCAGCTTGACTAATTATGTGGACACATATTAATATGCAAACACTGCTTAGGCAGTAATGAAATTCCCCCGAAGTTGGAGCTTCGGGGGAACAGGTGGAAAGCAGAGCAGCAACTCTCTTTCCTCGTCATTCACGAAAAATGAAAGGTAATAATACCATGAATACCCAACTCATCCCAACTGTTTCAGGTCAATTGGACAATCAGACCCAAACCCTTGTGAACGCCAAAGATTTGCATGAATTTTTAGGTGTGGAAACAAAATTTAGAGATTGGATTAAACGCCGTATTGCTGATTATGGTTTTACGCAAGCTGTTGATTTTTGCGAAATCTCAAATTTGAGCAATCGTGGATTTTGGCCAGCCGAAGGCAAAGATTATCTGTTATCCGTCGATATGGCAAAAGAGCTGTGCATGGTTGAACGCAACGACAAAGGACGCCAAGCCCGCCGCTACTTTATCGAAATGGAGAAATGGAGAAACAGGCAAAAGCCCTGCCCGATGCCGTACTATACCGCATCGATGCATTGGAAGACGCCTATTTCCAAGCCGCGCCCGAAATGCTCGCGCTGCTGCGCTACCGCAGTATGGGCTTGAACCTGACCGAAATAGGCAAACTCTTGGACATGAACCCCGGCGCAGTTTCCTACCGTCTCAAAAAACTCAACGATTTGGGTTTCTTGGAATATGTCCCTAAGCCCAAAATGGTGGTGCAACAACAGTCTTTGGGATTGGAGGGTTAAGCCATGAATACCGAATTTGCCTTGAACCAGCTTTCAAACGCTTTGAATTTTATCGGCACCAACCTGTTGGACCGCAAAGCAATGGAGAAAGAGGAGATGGAACAATGCGGCTGCCTGCTGCTGGTGTTGTCCGAATACGCCAACATACTTGACCGAAAACAGAAAGAAGAGGAGGTGTGAGCCATGAATACCACTTATACTCTGACTTTCGACCAAGACAGCCTCAAAGCCCTGAATCTGCTGGTGTTCACGCTCAACCATCTGAAAGTTTTGGATATGGACATGGAAGGAATCGAAGATGGTTTGTCTGCCGTGATTGAAACCGCCTCCGAGAAAGCCGACAAGCTGTCCGCCGCTTTCTACAACGCCGTGTACGAGCAGGAAGAGAAAGCAGCCTGAATCTAGGGCATGAAAAAAGGTCGTCTGAAACAGCCTCAAAACTGTTTTCAGACGACCTTTAATTATGGGTTAAAGCCTATTTGAATCGGCTAGGCAAGCTCCTACTCCGTAGGCTCAATCACGTTTCAACACACTGAATTGAAATCAGGCTGTTGATTTTATAGAACTTGTTCGCTTGGCTCAATCACAAAATCCTCAAGTCCCGATACAATCTTAATCCCCGGAACTTGGCCGTCTGAAAAACGCTCTTTTTGATTCAGGATGGCGTCTTTGTCGATTTCCTTTTTAGTGCGGACAAACTCGGCAAAGGCGGATTTCTCCGAGAGCCACGCCAAGACGGCGGCCACGCCTGTTACCTTGACGGATGGCGGGCAGATGCGCCATTTAATCAGACCGGTGGTAAAGTCCACGGTTTTGGTTTTACCGTTTCCGTCAGCTCGTCCTTATGTGCCTCGCAGTATGCGGCCACACGTTCGGTCAGGCTCATGATTTCGGCACACATCGGCGCGGCTTTGGCGGCATATTCTTCTTCGATGACCGCTTTTTTGTCTCCGGCTTCGGTTTCCAGGCGTTTGACTTCGCGCTGCAAATCGCCGATTTTGCGGATAAACGCAGTGACTTCCGCTTTGTCTTGTGCCGCTTCGATAGCGGGTTGTTTGATTCGGGTTTTAGCCATTTTCTCTTTCCTTTCGGGTTTACTTTAAAAATCTTGATCTGATAAGTCTCGTAAAATTTGATTTAAAAAATTCTCGTGGAGGCCTGTTTGTCTTCTCCTCAGATAGCCTGCTGCAGCATGTCCGGCCAAGATTGCAGGAGTTTTTTCACATTCGTCTTCTAAACCTTTTATTTCAAACTCAAATAAGCTTTTGGTACTATCTTTAATAATAAGAACGACTTTAGCCATTTTCTTTTCCTTTCAGGTTGGGTTTAACATTTCGGCTTGCTCAAGCCTTGTTCGCGTTCGTGCTTGGCAAGTGCCTCAACTTTCGCGCGGTGTCTCAAAATCTGCTCGGTGGCGGTTTCAGCCGGAGGCGGTATCAGTGACTTTCCTCTTAACACCTCTTTAATCACGCCCTGTATGCGGTTTAAAGCCGATTTCCCCTTCGCTTTTTCCTCCTTCGTGGGGTGGTAGTGGTGTTCCAGCTTCAACGGCTCCGGCGGTGGCGGCAGCTTGTCTAAAAAATCTTTCGGACTCGGCCAGCGGCTCATTTCATTGGCCAATACCATAAAGGCCGTCTGAAAGCGCGGTACATCTCGCGCTTCGTCCCACGCCCGGCCGTGCGCCAATACACGGCTCCATGTTTGCGCAGTGGCGGCCACAGTGTCGGCAGCCGGCGAACCGCTCAGACGCAGAGTCAAAAGCATGGTCAGGCCGTCGATCATGGCGTTATGCAGTTGGGTAGGCAGTTCTTTCATTTCTTCAATCCTTGCAGCGACGCGGCTGCGGTAAGGGTTTGGCTGGGGTTGGCCGGCAGAGCGGCGCGGCGGTTTGGTTGGTTTACTGTTTGATTCCCTGCGCTTGGCTGGCCGACCCAGCCAGCAAGGATTTCATACAGGTATCCGTGCGACTTCAGCGGCGTTTTCAGACGGCCTTGGTCGCGTGCGTTGACCGTCTCGTTAAAACCGTGAATCCAAGCCTCGGCAGGGACAGGGAAACAAACCCCGTCACGCGCCGCCTCCTGCGCCTTAATCATCGGCAGCAACTCATTCAGCAGTTTCGCGGTACGCGCCCAAGAGAGCTGGGACTTGGCAGGGCGGAACAAACCGATATACCGTATTGCCGCTTTCCCGATATCAGCATCAAGTTCCAGCAACATCTTCAGCACTTCGGCTGCTTCAGCATCACTGACTAAACTATCCAAGCTGTTGGCCGCTCCGCAGTTAGGACAACGGCAAATCATGATTCAATCTCCCAAATATCGCGGCGGCGAATAACTTTCTCGGTTTAACTTTCCGTCGTATCCATTGGCCGCAGTATTCGCAGCACCGACTGTTTTTATTAACTTCACGCCATTTATGCGCATACCCGTCAATAGCACAGGCTCCAATACGTTTGTAATCACACCAATTGACTTTTTCGACAACTTGTCCGCCTGGCTTAAATGCATAAATCTCTACCTTGCCATTGGGTAAAAAACTGATGGGAGCACCGGTAAACCACCCGTCGTTGTCATGCCATCCGATACGCCAGATACCCAGCGTGTCAAACTTTTCGATAACCGGCATTCCTCTATGCGGTATAATTTTTTTGTTCTTTTTCAAAAATCTATAAATAAAATTGCTATATTTCGGATTCTTTTTAGGGTTGTATTGCTCAATGTCCATCACGCCTCCTCCCATAAAGTTATTGCCCGAGCCAAAGTTTCCGCCTCCGCCGTTTTCCACATCCCGTCCGGCGACCGCGCAGCGATTACAAAGCCTTCGCCGTCCTTCTTCATGACCATCAGCTCGCCGCGGTCCTCGAGCCATTCGGTGATTTCTTTTGCATTCATTTTTAAATTCCTTTTAAATCAATACCTTATATTTTCAATAAGGCAAAAAAATATAGAGCAACATCAACGGCTTACCGTTTTAATTGTCGTCATACCCGTCATGGCATTTGCCTATCATGTGCAATACGACGATTCTGGCCAGCAGTTCAAGCCAAATCCCCAGCACCACCAACACAGCCAATCCACCAACAAACCAAATCATTTTTTCTCCTCCTTCTTCTCGGCAGGCCGTTTAAAACGCGCCTGATATTCTTCGATTTCACGCTCCCGGCTTTTTTGTGCCATTCGCGCCGTCGCACGCCTGCAGTGCTGTCCCCAAGCCTGCCAATCCGTATTACGTCGTCCGAAACTCATTTCACACATCCTTTCACAATCGCCTTATCGCCATATTTCGCGCGGATTTCCTTAAGCGCACGTTCCAAAGCCTCTTTCTTCGCCGCAGGGCTCAATGGCTTATCGCTCATAAACAATCCCTTTCATTTTTTCCTCCGTACTCATCGCCTCGTATTGCTCGCCCAAGGCTTGAGCCTCCAAATCCGCCAGACGCTCGCGGCGCGACATTTCCGCCTTCGCTTCCGATAGTTCCGGAGCACAACCGCGCAACATCGATACGAAAAACACAGCCCAAACCAACACAGCCGCTCCAAACAACATCCGCTTGTAAAACACAGTAGACATTTTCCTATTTCCTTATAAATCAATTACTTAATATTTTATCAAGGCAAAAAAATTATTGCGCACCCAATCCGCCTTCACTTGAGCCGCCCATTCCCTGGCTTCCTCTTTGCTTTCAAATCGCTTCCGCAGTCGGCGGATTTGCAACCATGCAAAGCCTTCTTTCCGCTTGCCGCGTACATCAGCCCGCCAAATCTTCCGCCGTTTATGGGTTTCATAATCGTGCCAAGTGTCCTCATAGACTCCGGCGTGTACCGCATATTCGTGTCTCATTTCAGACGGCCTTTCTTATCGGATAATCAGGGAGCTGTATTTTTTAACGATACCGGCCTGCATCTTGATACCGTTCTTGTTCGCCGTGCGTACCGCGCCGCGCATCAATTTGCTCATCCGGCGCGTATTGCCGTTGCTATGTTTAACCAGTTCCAAGAGCGTTTCCTCGTCCGCATCAGGCAAAGCCGCTTTCGCAATCTCAAAGAGTTCCTCGTCCGGCAAAGATTCGCCCAAATTCAGCGCAACAGACACGCGGCTGTAAAGCTGTACCAGCTCGCCATGCTTACCGCGCAGGTTGGCCACCAGTCGGGGCATACCGCTCAACACCAAACCGCAGCCCGTCTCATCGTGCAGACGGCGTACAATTTCAAGGGCGCGTAACGGCAGGTTTCCGCTTCATCGACCACAATCAGACGGCCCGAATCGCGCAGGCGGTCAGATACAGACTCAAACAAATCATTCAGGCTGCCCATCGCCGATACCTTCGCCGCCGTCGCCAACTTGCGCATCAGGACCAAAGCCGTAAAGCTCGGATTAGCCTCAATCAAGATGGCCGCAGGGTTTTTCTCGCAGTAGTTTTTGACTGCCTGCGTCTTGCCCAAGCCGGCCTGACCGTAGATCACCACCGTTTCGCCGCCTTCGTGCGCATCGCGCATCACTTCCGCGATTCGGCGGGTCGTCTTAGTCGATACAAAACCCAACACCAGCTCTTCACGTCGCGCTTTGCTGTCCTGCATCTCCAAAAACGCCTCGATTTTCGGCTCGATGGTTTCATAATTGCCGCCTTTTTCCGCATAAGTGCCGTTCAGATACATACTGATGGAGGCCGGCGAAGTACCGATACCGCGTGCCAGTTGGGTTTGGTTCATGCCTGATTTGGCTTTAAATTCAGCCAGTTTTTGTTGCAATGTATGATTGATTTGTTTCATTTTTTTAGTCCTTATTAAAAGAGGTTTAAAACCGTTTTAACTTCTATCCGCCTCAAACAACACAAAATCGTCTGTACCCGTTTTCGGCAACACCGCATACTTCGCCTCGATGACGTTTCCGCCCAAATGTCCCAGCTCGTCCCAAGCTGCCGCCTGTTCCAGTGCCGGATTGACTTCTGCATTTGCGAGCTTGATTGCATTTTCCGCCCGCTTGATTTTGCCTTTTCGGAGTTTTTCCGCCAGTTGGTCGATACGAGCCGTCGGGAAAGCCTCGCGGGTATTGCCGTTGGCCTGCGCCTTAGTGATAAACTTACCGTCCATATCAAACACATTGACCGCCGACGCATCGCTCAAATCGTAGCTGACCCGTACCTCGTCTTTGTGATACTCCGCCAGCTCCACCGAAATAAGAGTTGTTGAACAAATCCAACCAACCGCGCTGTACCTTTCGCACCTCTTGCGGCATAAACATCGTCGCCAGCTCTTCCGCCGACAACATATCCGGCGCGATACCGTCCTGTTCCAGCCTCATTTCCCGATAAGCCTTCGGCGAATAATGCCCGCCGTCCGGATGTCGGGGCAGCTCGCCGTGCGGACGGTTGTTGTAATCATCGATACACTTGACCACATCCGCGATAAAACGCGACCAGCTCGGCAGTTTTTTCAAATATTTCTGTTGTTCCTCCGTCAACTCCTTGCCTTTTTCCAAAGCATTAAAAGCACTTTCCATCTTGCGGTACATCAGGTTCTTGGTACTGCTGTCCATCCCCGCGCCCGCAAACGTCTCATACTGGCGCGCCATCTCAATCAGATTGTCTTTCCACCATCGCTCGATGATGCCGCGACCTTGCGGATTACCCGCGATACCCGTTTCATGGCGGATACCCAATCGGGACGTGATACCCGTGATTTCATGATCTATCGTCTTGCCGGTTTGGCCGCCGCCGTTATCAGAGTAGTAGATAATCGGCAAACCAAAGTGCTTGACCCCGATACGCAGAGCGTCCGATACCGCCACACAACTTTCCGCGAGAGAGACCGAAAAACCCACCACAAACCGCGTACAACCATCAATAATCACCGTCACTTCCGGCTTAAACGGCCTGCCGTGTACCGGATGCGCCACCTTCGCCTTAAAGCTATGCCCGTCGCCGATCCAAACATCGTTCGGCTTCAACGCCCCCCAATCACGTTTCACATAAGGCAGCAGCGATTTATAAGCCGCCCCCGTTTTCCTGCCGCGCTCCTGCATAATCATCGGCAGCTTGTCCCAAACGCGCCGCACCATACTCAAATTAGGCACATCATTGACCGGCATATTTTCCGCTTCAGCCCACTGCACAAACCGGCGGTAGCTGTGCGCCAGCTTCGGCGCGGACGGAATATTGTGAAACTGCATAAACATCGGCAACCAACCGTAGCTCTCAATCGGCTTGACCGCCTTAGTTACCTTCGGAGCCAAAGCAACCAACCGCTCCGTCGCGTTTTCCGCTTTCAAATAAGCAGAAATCCAGCCGTCTAAAGTACGTTCGCCAACCTTCGCCGACCGGCTGCGGTCATTGGCCTTTTCCAAGTTCCCAAGCGTGACCGCGTCCAATTTACCTTCTGCCAGCAAGCCCAAAAACTGAGCTACCGCAGCCTTCGCAGAGCAACCGTATTGATATTTGATACCCAACACCGCCGCCACCACCGCACATCGCGCATCCGCCACCGACCGTTGTTTCTCGTTCAACAGCTTGGCCGCTTCAGCCAGTGCCTGAGCCGACATCGCCGTCCCCGGTCTGACTTGGGGCAGGGTTTTCGGCATCTTCTCCGCCAGCTCGTCCGACTGCCGTTTCATGATGGCTGCTCGGATTTCTGCAGGGAGGGAAGCGATTAAGTATTGCTTTACTTTCCCGCCTTTGCCTTGGCCGTCTGAAAATTTATAAAGCCAGTTTTCTTTTAAAGCTTTTTTGTCTAATGCTTGCCTTGATTTATTTAATATTTCAGATAACTCTCGGCTAGATATTTCATTCATATCAACCTCACTTCAGCCCAAGTTTTCTCGCAATTTCAAAACCCTTGCCGTATTTAGCCTTATTCTGCCCGCCGACAACTAAGTAAACTTCGCGTGGCTGATAGCCGTTTTCACGCGCCCAAGAAGCCAGAGTCTTGCCTTCTTTTTCAAAATTTTCTTTTAATTTCTCGACAGTTATCAACATAGATAGTCCTTTCTGACTGTGTTAGAATACATAACTAAATAAGCACTAGTGCTGTTCTCTTTTTTGAATTATGAGAAAAATATTTCTCTTTTGCAAGGATTATTTTGTGGAAAATATTTCTCTTTTTGCTAATCGATTGAAAGTAGAAAGAAAAAAGTTAGGTTTGACTCAGTCTCAACTTGCTGAGAAATGCGGCATTACACGTGAGATGTGGGGAAAATATGAGCGTGGTCAATTTCTACCAAACTGTGAAATTATTTTCTCTTTTTGTGCATTAGGTGCAGATGTAAATTTTCTTTTCACAGGAAATAGGCCGTCTGAAAATTCAAACGAACTCAGCAAAGATGAATTAGAACTGCTTCAAAACTATCGACAATCAACAAATAAAAGTCGTGAGATTATTTTGACTATCGCCAAAACACAGGAGAAAAAAGAAGTCGGTATTACGGCTGGTGAAGTAGCCTGAAGGGTAGGGCTAAGCAACTATTTTTAAAAAATTGGTTGCTTAGTTACAATTTTATTCAAAAATCATATTTATATATCTATATGATATTAAATAATTTTAACTAAGCAACCGAAAAAATTTTGTTGCTTAATTAGTTGCTTAAATATCTAGAAGGAAGAAGAATGGAAATTGTTTCTTGGTTCTCAAATCGTCTTCAAGCTGAGAGAAAACGTTTAAAATTGTCAGTACGTGAGGTCGCAAAAGCCTGCGAAGTAACTGCTGCAAAATGGACTCGTTTTGAAAAAGGTGAAGAAGCTCCAGAAGCTAAGACGTTATTTTTATTTGCTGAATTAGGTGCAGATATGAATTATGTTTTTAAAGCAGAATTTCTTGATAAAGAAGAAATACAGTTAATAGAAAAATACAGAGAAGCTGACCTAATAGGTAAGGCCGCTATAGATTATGTTGCGCAAGGTTGTAACAAAGGTTATGCTCCTGGTTCAAGCATTCAGTGCATTATTAAATTTCTAGAATAATTTCAATAGACTAGTACGACACCATAGGCTCCCGTCGACCTGTCAGAGTTTGTATTCGTGCCGAGCTACAACGTAGCCGCAGCAGCAGGGTATGGCGCACCGGTCTTCGGCGAAGAACCTTTGTTCTGCTTGGCTTTCCGGAAATATTGGATTGACAACTATGTGACCCTATATGTCTTGCGTATAGGCAATGACCTCTTTGTCAAACGTGTGCAACGTATACCGGGCAAACTGCTTGTAACGTCCGAAAATCCACGTTACGCACCGTTTGAAATAGATTTGAGCAATGCCCAAGACGACATCGCCATCATCGGCCGTGTTGAGTGGTATGGCCGGAGTATCGATTAAATCCATTTTAAAAACCTCTTAAAACAGTTTTAAAAAATTCCCAATCCCGTCAGCTTTCAACAAAAAACCGCGCATTCCGGCGCGGTTTTGTGAAAAAGCTGGCGTAACTTTTCCGGATACAAAAAAACGCCGAAATCCACGTCTTTCCGAGATTTCAGCGTTTTTTTACTCTATTTGTTCCTTGTGCAAAAACTAACAGTCCCCCACACTAAATAGTTTTTCCATTATATGTTTCGCCAGGGCACCGGCAAAACGCCCATTTTTTACATGACAAAAATGTGGTTAATTACTACATCATACTACTTGCTTTGCAAAATTTAACACACCTTCCATTTAGACGAAACCTGAATATAAATTTCTTTTATTTCATAAG